>Ga0209107_10000054_pt1 | contig 69391 bp, 61 predicted proteins | sample LakErihyJuly2011_2_FD_187460 | JGI IMG/M metagenome (GOLD analysis project Ga0209107, IMG submission 187460) | Freshwater microbial communities from dead zone in Lake Erie, Canada - CCB hypolimnion July 2011 (SPAdes) (version 2) | ecosystem: Environmental > Aquatic > Freshwater > Lentic >...
GTATACTAGAGATATTTTGCTAGTTACCGGTTTTCTTGATGGGGAGGAAATCAATGTATTGGTCAATCACTGGCCGTCACGTTCTGGTGGCGAGAAAAAAAGCAGCCCATTTCGAGAAGCGGCAGGAAGACTAGCCAAAAAAGCAATGGATTCTATTTATAAAGTGAATCCGAGCGCCAAAATAATATTGATGGGAGATTTGAACGACGGTTCATATAATAACAGCGTAAAAGTGGGAATTGGTGCCAAATTAAAAAAATCGGAAGTGCAACAATTTGGGGTTTACAATCCTTTTGAACAAATGTTTAAAGACGGAAATGCAACCTTGTTTTATAGAGATTCAGGAGATATTTTTGATCAAATTATGGTATCAGAAACCTTGATTAAACCTGATTTTTCGACTTTTCAATACTGGAAAGCAGGAATTTACAATAAGCCCTTTATGATAACAAAATTTGGCCGCTATGCCGGTTATCCTTTACGACATTCTGAAAACGAAATAGGATATAGCGACCACTTTCCGGTGTATGTTTACTTAGTTAAAGAAGTTAAATAATACAATAAATCATCATGAAAAATGTAGTATTCTTTTTTTTCTTATCATTATCGATCAATTGTTTTTCTCAAGACACCATAACAACGGCCAAGATTAAGGATTATATAGACAAAGAAGTCTGTGTGATAGGTAAAGTAGTTTCGTTTAAACTTGCTTCCGAAGGCAAAAACACGAATTATATCAACATAGACAAACCCTATCCTGAGAGTATTTTTACAGTGGTGATTTCTAATTATTACTTAGAAAAACTGAACATCAAAATCGAAGATTTAATAGATAAATATATTTACATAAAGGGCACGATTACTACTTACAAAAATGATCCAAAACAAATTCCACAAATTTATAATCCCAAAAGTATTCAAATAAAAAAAGACTGATTCTGACACAATTTAAATCGGAAGAGCCGCATTTTAATTAATAAAGAATTAAGATTTCTTTGGTATATAAAACGATACTTTTGCAAAAAAATAAAATATCCACAATGGACGATTATTATTCGAATAAAAATATTTACAATCAGGAATAGTCGTTGCACAATGTAAGCGTTACTCCTTTAAACTACGCTATACATTATGATTACGTATTACAAAAACAACAAAGGATTTAACCAAACCGATAAACGGGAAGAAAACTCCTGGATTAATGTAGTTTGTCCTACAAAAGAGGAAACCAAATTTCTACTCAAAGAATTACAAATTCCCGAAGATTTTTATAGCGATATTGAAGATATTGACGAACGACCACGTATCGAAATTGAAAATGATTGGACACTGATTATCCTTAGAATTCCTTTCAAAAGTAACGACGCAAAACTACCATTCAACACGGCACCGTTGGGTTTAATGTTTAAAGATGATATTTTTGTTTCCCTTTGTTTTCACGAAACCGATATTCTTCCTGATTTTGTATCTTATACAAAACGCAAAAAAATCAACATTACCAACCATTTTGATTTAGTGTTAAAATTGCTATTGTCCTCTAGCGTTTGGTTTCTAAAATTCCTGAAGCAAATCAATCAACGAATCAAACTGGCCGAAGACAATCTAGAAGAATCCATCAAAAACGAAGAACTTCAAGCCTTACTTCAAATCGAAAAATGTTTGGTGTTTTTTATGACATCCTTAAAAGGCAATGACGTTTTGTTTCGCCGAATCAAGAATCTAAAAACCCACAAAGATACATTTGACCCAGAATTGCTCGAAGATGTCGAAATCGAATTGCGCCAAGCCGAAGAAACCACTAATATTTACAGCAACATTTTAACCGGAATGATGGATGCTTACGCTTCGGTAATTTCAAACAATTTGAACGTTATTATGAAAAGATTGACTTCCATTTCAATCATTTTGATGATTCCCACATTAATCGCTAGTTTATACGGAATGAATGTTCCTAATAATCTGCAAGAAAACCCTCTTGGATTTTGGATTGTATTGTTAATTTCACTTATGGTTTCCGTTTTTGGAGTGTTCTTGTTCAAGAAAAAGAATATGTTTTAGATTTTTCAGGAGCCATTCCCGCTTTCCGTTATAATCGTGTTCAACAAATGCTATTTTTCTAAACAAAAAAAGGAACTTCTCCCGAAGCGTCGGGAGTCGTTCTTTTTTTGCGAGAAAAATTAGCCTTTCTTTTCACACGGATTTCTACTGCAATCGGGGCTAAAGTCCTTGCAAGCTTTAAATATTTTTTTATGACTTTGCGTTTTCTTTGCGCATCTTTGCGGAACATAAAAACTGTACAACACCTTTATAATCTCATCGTAAAAGAATATATTTGTAAAAAAATATAACAATTACAACTAAAAAAGTTACAATGATAACAATAGCAGATCAATTCGGAATGAAAAAAGCCTTAACACAATTAGGTATAAAAGCCATAAACGAAGGAACTTCAACAGGAATTCACCATTTTTCAAACGGAGAAATTCTCGAGAGTCATTCACCGGTTGATGGACAATTAATTGCATCCGTAAAAACTACTTCCGCTGCTGATTACGAAAAGGTAATGCAAACTGCTGCTGAAGCTTTTAAAACTTTCCGATTAATGCCAGCGCCTCAACGTGGTGAAATCGTGCGCCAATTTGGAGATAAATTACGCAAAAATAAAGAAGCTTTGGGCAAATTAGTTTCCTACGAAATGGGGAAATCATTGCAAGAAGGCTACGGCGAAGTGCAGGAAATGATTGATATCTGTGATTTTGCTGTAGGACTTTCGCGTCAATTGCACGGACTCACGATGCATTCGGAACGTCCGGGACACCGAATGTACGAACAATACCATCCCATGGGAATCGTCGGAATCATTTCGGCATTTAATTTTCCGGTTGCGGTTTGGGCTTGGAACACGGCCTTGGCTTGGATTTGCGGCGATGTTTGCGTCTGGAAACCTTCCGAAAAAACACCTCTTTGCGGCATTGCCTGTCAAAACATCATTGCCGAAGTTATAAAAGAAAATAATCTCCCAGAAGGAATTTCTTGCCTGATTAATGGCGATTATAAAGTGGGCGAATTAATGACAAATGATAAACGAATTCCTTTAATTTCCGCGACAGGTTCTACCCGAATGGGAAAAATAGTGGCGCAAGCCGTTGCGCGGCGTCTTGGAAAATCATTATTAGAATTGGGAGGAAACAACGCGATAATTGTAACGCCAGATGCGGATATTAAAATGACCGTAATTGGAGCTGTTTTTGGAGCCGTGGGAACTGCTGGACAACGCTGCACTTCGACGCGTCGTTTGATCATTCACGAAAGTATTTATGACAAAGTAAAAGAGGCCTTGGTTTCGGCTTATGGTCAATTAAAAATAGGAAATCCATTAGACGAAAACAACCACGTCGGGCCACTTATTGACCAACAAGCGGTTGAAATGTATGCAAATGCGTTATCAAAAGTCGTTGCCGAAGGCGGAAAACTTATCGTTTCAGGCGGTGTGCTTTCGGGCGAAGGTTACGAAAGCGGTTGCTATGTAAAACCTGCCATCGCCGAAGCCAACAATTCATACGAAATCGTGCAACACGAAACGTTTGCTCCTGTTTTGTATTTATTAAAATACTCGGGTTCTATTGAAAATGCTATCGAAATTCAAAACGGAGTTGCTCAAGGATTGTCCTCTGCAATAATGACTAATAATCTGCGTGAAGCGGAACTTTTCTTATCGGTAACTGGATCCGATTGCGGGATTGCCAATGTCAATATTGGAACATCAGGTGCTGAAATTGGTGGTGCTTTTGGTGGAGAAAAAGAAACTGGTGGCGGCCGCGAATCTGGCTCTGATGCTTGGAAAATTTATATGCGCCGACAAACGAATACCATTAATTATACTACAAGTTTACCCTTGGCACAAGGAATAAAATTCGATTTGTAAAAATAAATCCATAAAAAATGCAGCAAGATTTCGTCGAGCCGCTTGTATTTTTTTTACCACAAATGTAAGGATTAATAAATAATTTTTTAAAATCTGTGACCCGAGCAATTGCGAACAGGCGAAGCAATCTGTGGCTGTTACTATTCATGCGAGTTTGTCCCCTACTATTTTAATTTCTCCCTTTTTCATTAGGGTACAAATGAGGCAGTGGTTCGCTCTGCCAAAATTCCTTCGAATCAATATCCATTATAGTTAATGGACCTTTAAATGCTGCTCCGGTATCGACATTCCATCCATATATTGGCCATTTGAACCGGACTAGTTTTGTTTATTCTAGATACCGGTGTGTGACCAATATAGATTTCGCGGTACAAAGTGAATCGTTTTGGATAGCATACATCATCCGTTTTCAGCGTTTTGTCCAATGCCAATGCGGTTTCCCAGAGTGTTCGATCCCAACAAAACAATCGCGGGAAATATTCATAACTCACTCCACTCATATTCGTGAAACCAGCGTGAATAAATAACCTGTTTTTTTCGTCGAGATAATAAGCCTCGAGTGATTGTATGAATTCAATATGTTTTTTTATCGTTTCAGCCTTCACATTGGCATAAGCTTCAACAGTCGATTCGCCGCCGTGTTTGTACCATAGCAAATTATCCTTAGTTTTTGTAAGCCAATCCAGCAATAATTCATCGTGGTTGCCCAGAATAAAAACACAGTTGTGGGTTGTTTGCAATTCGATCAAATAATCAATAACTTGGGGCGATTGGCTCCAGCCATCAACGTAATCGCCTAAAAAAATCAGGGTATCTTTTGGGGTAACATTGGCTCTTTCTATAATTTGGTGTAGCGCCCGCAAACCACCATGAATGTCGCCTATAACTAGTGTTCTCATTCTATTGTTTATATTGGTCAAAAACTATTGGCCAGTGAATTTTTACTGCACATCATACTTCATTTTTCTCAAAATTCGTAGTGCTTCTTTAAACGACAAATATACTGAAGTGAAAGGTTTTAAAAGCGGTTTTGCATCTATGAGTTTTTGCTTTCCATCTTCAAATCCGTTGAGGTAACAAATCATAAATGTTGAAGGCAAATTCTCCAAATCTTTCTGCTCTCGGTCGGTTAACGAAAGTTCTTTTTGGAGTTTGTCTAGCAAAGAAATATTGGAATTATAAATATGAAACAGCATTTTTTTATTGAATTCTGGCGGTTGAAAAAGGAATTCTCTATCAATTTTGTAATATCCATTATCATAAAAATGCAGTGTTTGTTTTTCTAAAGGATAAAAGCTCGTTTTGTCGTTTAAACCCAAAGGAACATATTCGATGATGGTAAAAGAATCTTCGTCAAAAGTAATCGTTACCACATCTTGCGATGAATAAAACAATTTAATTTGCTCGTTGATGAGTTCAATATCTACTCGGGAAAGAAAGGTTGTATCTCGGGATTTTTTAGGAACGCCAGCCCAGCAAATGACAAATAATTCCTTGAAGACTTTGTATTTTGGCAACATATCTTTGTGCCGGAAATTCATAAAATCAATCACGCCGTCGAGCGTGTAACCTATACTGTTTCTGGAATTATTTTCAATACCAATGACGGTTTCGGTGTTTTGATAGTTTTTCTCGATTTCCCCTTCAACAGGAACGGTATTGCTGCCACGACGAATAAAGACGCTATTAATGGGAATCGTATGAATTCCTTTTTTGAAATTTGAGGTTTTGCTTTTTGCTTTTATGCTGACCAATCCTACCACTTTGTCTTTGGGTAAATTAGGGAAAGGGACATTCTCGTATTGAATTTTCGGTGGATTTTCGAGATAAGCATTTACCAGATTTTGGATGCGACTGTCGTCAAAAAAGTCATCGCCTACAATTTCGTTGTCCTGATCTTCAACGCCTACAACTATATAGGAATTATTCGCTGGATTCGAATTGGATAACGCACAAATATGTTTTAAAAACTTGGCTTTTCCCTCGCGACTGTGCAAATTCAACTGCCGTTTTTTGTCATAAAAACTACTCTCATCATTGTGAGCTAAAAGATTTTTGACTAGAAGACGTTTGTTGATCACTTCGATTTAAGATTGCGATTAAAGCCATTTAATTTCTTCACAATGGCTGTTTATGATGTTGGTAATAAGGAAATCATTTTTTCGATTTTCAAAAAAAACATACCAAGTTGTCCGTTGATTCGATTTATAGAAAATATATCTTGATCCAAAATTCTTTAATGCTGCAGGAGTTTTTTTGGAAGGGAATGTTGCGATATCACTTTCTATGAAATCGATTATTTTATCAACATAATCATAAGAACTTTGCATAAAACCAAAATACTCCTCTTTAAAAAGCATATAAACTAAATCGTCTAAATAATTTAAAACACCTTTTTGAAAAATGATCATTTTTCCCAATTATAAGATTTAATCCTATCTTTTATAGCTGTTCTAAACTGCTCAGTTGTTAATCCTTTTTTAAATTCTTCATCAAAATCAAAACTCGTTTGTTTTTTAAGAATCTCGATTTCATTCAAAACCGCCTGGTCTTCAATGGATAGAATCCAATCTATAATTTCTTTTTTTTGTGTTGCGATGTCCATTTTTATAGCATTTATTTCAAAGTTATTGATTTTATATCAAACAATCCTAACTAGTTGACACTCTTTTAACGATAGTTGCGGAGGCCTGCGCTGTTGGCATAACAATTAAATCAGCAATATTCACATGATAAGGTCTAGAAACTACAAAGTAAATCACATCCGCAACATCCTCTGGCGATAAGGGTTTTAGCCCTTTGTAAGTGTTGGCGGCTTTTTCTTTATCACCTTTGAAACGGACTTCGCTAAATTCGGTTTCGACCATTCCCGGATGAATAGCACCTACCCGAATCCCGTAAGGATTCAAGTCCATTCGCATGCCTTTGTTCAAGGCATCAACGGCAAATTTGGTAGCACAATACACATTCCCGTTAGGATATACTTCTTTTCCGGCGGTAGAACCAATGTTGATGATATGACCTGATTCTCGTTTGATCATTGTCGGAATTATCGCTTTCGAAACATACAAAAGTCCTTTGACATTAATGTCAATCATGGCATCCCAATCGTCTACATCCCCGTTTTGAATGGCATCTAAACCGTGAGCATTTCCGGCATTGTTAATTAAAACATCAATTTTAGAAAAGTTGGAAGGCAAAGAATTGATGTTTTCAAAAACCGCTTTTTTATCCCGAACATCAAATGATAATGTGTAAATTTCCGTAAACTCCGAAAGTTCTTTTTCGAGTGCTGCTAGTCGATCTTCTCGCCTTCCGCAAAGCACAACTTTGTAATTGTTTTTGGCTAAAATAGTTGCTGTAGCTCTACCAATTCCGCTTGTCGCTCCTGTTACTAGGGCTATTTTTTTCATAATTTGTTTTATTTAAACAGTATTTATAATTAATTGAGAATTTGCTTTTTATGGAATAGGATTTCCTTCGCTCGCCGTCCACATCGCAAACCAACCTTCTAATTCCATTTCAACTTCTGTTGCTTTCATCAAATTGGCAATTCTGCTCTTATTGGTTGTACCAAAAACTGGTAAAATTCCTGAAGGATGTTTCAAAATCCAAGCGAGAAGTAAAACGTCTAGTTCAACATTGTATTTTAGCGACAGTTGGGCTGCTATTTTTTGGATTCGATTGGATGTGTCGTCGACCATTTTGAAAACGCTTCCCATTGGCGAATAGCACATGGGTTGAATCCTGTTTAGCTGCATATGCTCTAAGCTTCCGTCAAGCATCGGTTCAAAATGAGTTATCGAAAACTCGATTTGATTGTAATTTATTTTCATTTTCGACTCGATTAAATCAGTTTGACTCGGACTGAAATTAGAAACGCCAACATCCAGAATTTTCCCTTCTTTTTTGAGTTTCTCAATCGCTTCGACAATCTCATCAACACGCATAAGCGGACTAGGTCTGTGTAATAAAAGCAGATCAAGAAAATCTGTTTTTAAATTTTTTAATGATTGTTCGGCTGACCAAATAATATGCGATTTCGAATAATTGTAATGGTGAATTCTAGTGCTTCTGTTTTCTGAAGGTAATTGTATGCCGCATTTCGAAATCAGTTGAATGTCTTCTCTTTGAATCTTGCTTTCGCCAAAAGCGGTACCAAATGCCGCTTCAGTAGTATAGCCACCATAAATATCGGCATGATCAAATGTAGTAATGCCTTTTTCAAGACAGGAATGTATTAATTCAATCATCTGGTTTTTGTCCAGATTTTTGCCCCATGTTCCCCAAGTCATCGTACCGGCAATAATTTTAGAAAAAGGTGTTTTATTTATCATGGTATTTTAATTACTGTTTATTGAAGAATCTTGATTTTTTGTGCGGATATTTTTAAAAGTTTAAATTTATGAAAATAGTATCACAAAACATCCTTAAAATTGTATGTTTATAAGAATTTTTAACCATTCTTTAACATCCTACTTCTAAAAAAAAATTCAATTTGCACCTTTAAATAAAACGAACATAATTTATAGTAATAAAAACATAAAAATGGAAGAAAATACTGCGACTTTGGACATTAGGGCAATCAATGAAAAAATAGAAAGAGAAAGTGCTTTCATCGAATTGCTTACGATGGAAATGAATAAGGTAATAGTGGGTCAAAAGCACATGATTGAGCGTTTATTAATTGGACTTTTAGGACAAGGACATATTTTGCTCGAAGGTGTTCCAGGATTAGCAAAGACATTAGCGATAAACACTTTGGCGCAAGCCGTTCACGGTTCATTCAGTCGAATTCAGTTTACGCCAGATTTATTACCTGCCGATGTCGTGGGCACCATGATTTACAACATTAAATCGAATGAGTTTTCAATCAAGAAAGGACCTATTTTCGCCAATTTTGTTCTTGCAGATGAGATTAATCGGGCTCCAGCCAAAGTGCAATCAGCATTACTAGAAGCAATGCAAGAAAAACAAGTGACCATTGGCGACACAACTTTCAAATTAGACAAGCCTTTTTTGGTTTTAGCAACGCAAAATCCAATCGAGCAGGAAGGAACCTATCCTTTGCCAGAAGCGCAAGTCGATCGTTTCATGTTGAAAACCGTTATTGATTATCCAAAAATGGACGAAGAGCGTATGGTCGTTCGTCAAAATTTAAAAGGAAATTACGAAAAAGTAAATCCAGTAGTTTCAGTAGAACAAATTTTGCGTGCACAAGAAGCCGTTCGTGAAGTGTATATGGATGAAAAAATTGAAAAATACATTCTTGATATTGTGTTCGCCACTCGTTATCCTGAAAAGTATAAATTGGCTGATTTGAAATCATTAATCAGTTTCGGTGCTTCGCCACGCGGAAGCATCAATCTTGCTAATGCTGCAAAATGTTATGCTTTTATCAAACGTCGCGGTTATGTAATTCCAGAAGACGTTCGCGCAGTAGTGCACGATGTATTGCGTCATAGAATTGGTCTTACTTATGAGGCTGAAGCCGAAAACATCACTTCGGTTGATATTATCAACAAAATCGTAAACGAGATTGAAGTACCGTAAATCAGTTTTCAGTTGGCAGATTTCAGTTGGCAGTGAGCCACAATCTGAAATCTGCAACCTGCAATCTGCAACCTGAAGAAATGGAAACAAAAGACCTCTTAAAAAAAGTACGAAAAATAGAAATCAAAACCCGAAGATTGAGCGATCATATCTTTTCGGGAGAATATCATACGTCGTTTAAAGGACGCGGAATGACTTTTAGCGAAGTGCGTCCGTACCAATATGGCGACGATATTCGTGCCATTGACTGGAATGTAACGGCTCGTTATAATGAGGCACACGTCAAAGTTTTTGAGGAAGAACGCGAATTAACGATGATGTTGATGGTGGACATTTCAGGTTCAGAAAGTTTTGGTTCGAAAAACCAATTCAAGAAAGATATTGTTACCGAAATTGCAGCAACCATGGCGTTTTCGGCAACTCAAAACAACGATAAAATTGGTTTGATTTTGTTTTCAGACCAAATCGAATTGTATATTCCGCCAAAAAAAGGACGTTCCCATGTTTTGAGAATCATTCGAGAATTAATCGAATTCGAACCTAAAAGCCATAAAACAGAAATTGCACAAGCATTGAAATTTTTGTCCAGCACTCAAAAAAAGAAAGCGATTGTGTTTGTAATTTCTGATTTTATTTCTGAAGATTACGAGCACACTTTGAAAATAGCCTCTAAGAAACACGATATTACAGGCATTCGAGTGTACGACATTCGTGAAGAAAAAATGCCAAATATCGGAATGGTTTCTATGCTAGATGCCGAAACAGGTGAAACACAATTGATTAATACTGGTTCAAAATCAGTTCGAACCAATTATGAGAAATATTATAACGAAAAAGTGAAATATTTTAAGGAAACTTTTAGTAAATCGGGAGCTGGAGTAGTGAACACAAGAGTTGACGAAAGTTATGTAACGAAATTATTGGGGTATTTTAAATCCCGTTAAATTAACTACAAACCTGTAAGGTTTGCAAAACCTTACAGGTTTAAATATTATAAATGAAAAAAATACTATTATATTTTCTATTTTCCACCACCGTTTTTGCACAACAAAAACAAGTGTCAACCAGCATTGATACTATCAAGAATAAAATTGGAGCCGAGTTCAAATTGACGTTAAAAGCCGATGTCGACACTTTGTCGAAAGTGGTTTTTCCGAATCTAAGAAATTTTGGAGCTCTAGAAGTAATTCAGTCGTATCCAATAGATACTATCCTGAAAAACGATCGGTATGAACTGATCAAAAAATACGGTCTAACCCAATTTGATTCCGGCAGATACATGATTCCGAGTATAAAAATCTTGATTAACAACAAGGCATTTTTATCGGATTCGATAACAGTTGAGGTGGCAAACGTACAAGTTGATACGTTAAAACAAAAAATGTACGACATCAAGGACATTGTAAAAGCAAATGAAGGAATTGGCGATTGGTGGAAATATCTTTTAGGGTTAATAATTATTGGCGGCATTGGAGCATTTGTTTATTGGTACTTCAAAAAAAGGCAAAAGGACAAACCGGAAGAGGAAATCTATAAAACTCCTATAGAAAAAGCAACGAGCTTGCTCAACAGTTTGGAGAAAAAAGAGCTTTGGCAACAGGGCGAAGTAAAAGCCTATTATAGTGAATTAACGGATATTGTTAGAAATTATATTGAGGAAGCCATTGAAATTCCAGCCATGGAAAGCACTACCGCTGAACTGATTGAAGGACTAAAAGTCGCCTCGCTGAAAAAGAAAATGAAGCTTTCTAAAGAAACCATCGATAATTTGTTTGTGGTTTTAAAACAAGCCGATTTAGTAAAATTTGCCAAAGTAAAACCATTAGATTTCGAAATTACAGAAGACAGAAAGAAAATTGAAAGAGCCATAGTAACATTAGATAAAGCAATTCCTATTGTAGTTGAGGCGGAAGATGATATGTTGTTAAACGAAATGCAACGTCAAGAACAATTGAAAAAAGAACTACAGAAACAAAAGAAAAAGCGCGTCGCAACAATTGCAGTTGCTGCGTTTCTTTTGCTTTTTGCAATAACAACTTTTTTTGTTGTCACAAAAGGGTTTGATTATGTAATAGATAACGTCTTCGGAAATTCATCAAAAGAATTGTTAGAAGGCGATTGGGTACGAAGCGATTACGGAAGTCCAATTATACGAATTAATACGCCGAAAGTTTTAACAAGAACAGATTTAAAAAAGATTCTTCCCAAAAACGGCACTGCATTGATAAAAGATATGCAGTCCTTTACTTATGGGAGTTTTAATGATAATTTTTATATTATGGTTTCGACATTGCAATATAAACAAGACACTAAAATTGATTTAGCAAAATCGTTGGATGCAGCATTGCAATCACTAGAAGCACAAGGAGCACAAAATATGATTGTCAAGCAAGAAGATTTTGAGACCAATGAAGGAGGAATTAAAGGGATAAAAGGATATGGAACATTCTCAAAAATTGATGAAGAAAATCAAAGCAGCACGAAATTTTATTATGAAACATTGATTTTTAGTCAAGAAGGTGGTTTGCAACAAATCATTATCGTTCACGAAGAAGGGGATCAATACGCCAATGAAATTTCAGATAAAATACTAAGCTCGGTTGAACTCCAAAACACAAAACAATAATGGGAAAGGTGTCATTTTTAAACCCAGAGTTTTTTTGGTTGTTCCTTTTGATTCCGATGGCTGTCGCTTGGTTTTATTGGAAAAGAAACGAGCAAACTGCCACATTAAAGATTAGTTCAACACAGGGATTCAAGGGCTCAAGCTCTCTTTTAACGAAGCTTAAACCTCTTTTAAACGTGTTGCGATTATTGGCGTTAAGCTCCATAATTGTAGCGATGGCAAGACCTAGAACAGTTGACATTAGCAATCAAACCAAAACGACAAAAGGAATTGATATCGTAATTGCGATGGACGTTTCCGGAAGTATGCTCGCTAAGGATTTGAGACCTAACAGAATGGAAGCGCTAAAAGATGTCGCTGCTGATTTCGTCGCAGAAAGACCCAATGATAGAATAGGATTAGTACTTTATGCATCAGAAGCCTATACAAAAACACCAGTCACCAGTGATAAAGCGGTAGTTTTAGAAGCTATAAAAAGTGTAAAATACGATAATGTTTTGCAAGATGGAACAGGAATTGGCATGGGATTATCAACGGCAGTAAATAGATTAAAGGACAGCAAAGCTAAAAGCAAAGTAATAATCCTTTTAACTGATGGAGTAAACAATGCCGGTTTCATCGAACCCGAAACAGCAGCCGACATCGCTAAACAATACGGAATAAAAGTCTATACCATTGGGGTTGGAACAAACGGAATGGCGGAATCGCCATACGCTTTAGCGCCAAATGGACAAATTTTATTCCAAATGATGAAAGTTGAAATTGACGAACAATTAATGAGAAGTATTGCCCGAAAAACAGACGGAAAATACTTCAGGGCTACTAGCAACAGTAAATTGGCCGAGATTTATGCTTCTATCAATAAATTGGAAACTACTGAAATCGAAGAATTAAAATTCTATGATTACGACGAAAAATATAGACCATTTGTTTGGCTGGCAGGCTTTTTAATTTTGTTAGAAATTGCATTACGGAACACCGTTTATAGAAGTTTTATTTAAGTTGAAACACAAAGGACACAAGAAGGCACAAAAATCACAGACTGAAAAATAAATAAAAACTAGAATTAAATATCATAACTGTTAAAATAATAATAAGCAAAACATTATAAATAAACTTTACAATTAACTTTGTGAACGTTGTAAAAAAACTTAGTGACCTTCGTGGTTAAACAACAATGGAATTAGACGAATCAAAATATTTATACCTTCTTTGCATAGTACCCATTTTAGTGCTACTTTTTCTATACAATCAATATTGGAAAAGAAAAAAACAACGTGAATTTGGCGACTTGGATTTGGTACAAAAATTGAGCCCTGAAAAATCTACTTTCAAACCCATTTTCAAATTGGTTGTTATGATTTTGGCACTAGTTGGATTGATTTTAGGCTTGGTAAATCCAAAAATTGGCACCAAAATGGAAACCGTAAAACGCGAAGGAATCGACATCGTTTTTGCAATGGATGTCTCCAAAAGTATGCTCGCTGAAGATGTAACGCCTAGCCGATTGGAAAAAAGCAAACAAATCGTTTCGCAACTTATCAATCAGTTAGGCAATGACCGAATAGGAATCGTGGCTTATGCCGGAAGTGCTTTTCCAGTACTACCAATAACGACTGATTATAGCGTAGCCAAAATGTTTTTGCAAAGCATAAACACAGATATCGTTTCTTCACAAGGAACTTCGCTGGACGAAGCCATTCAATTAGCGGCAACGTATTTTGACGAAAAAAGTAAAACTAGCAAGCTTTTAATTATGATTTCAGATGGTGAAGACCATTCAGAAGGAGCAGAATCAGCTGCCGAAGAGGCAAATAAACTCGGAATGAAAATTATAACCATTGGCGTTGGAACTGAAAAAGGAAGTACAATTCCACTGAGGGTAAACGGTGTTATCGAAAGTTTTAAAAGAGACAATAACAACGAAGTGGTGATCACAAAATTGAATCAGGAAGGATTAACTTCCATTGCCAAAGCCACAAAAGGAGGATATGTAAGCGGAAATAATACAAAGGAAGTTGTGGATTACGTGAAAAGTGCGCTAAACAATATCCAAAAAACCGAATTCGAATCGACTCAAATGGCCGATTTTCAATCCCAATTTCAATGGTTTTTGGGTATTGCTTTTGCCTTATTGTTTTTGGATGTTTTCCTTTTGGAAAGAAAGACAAAATGGGTGCGAAAGTTGAATTTATTTAACGAAAAATAGAGCCCCCCAACCCCCGAAGGGGGAGTTAGAAGATACTTAAAAGTTATAAAACATAGAATTACAAATGATTAAAAAATATTTCATTTTCATTTTCTTATTCCCCCTTTGGGTGTTAGGGGGCTATGCTCAAGAAAAAGACAAGACGATGCCTAAAGCTAATGAGGAATATTCTGAAAAGAAGTTCGCTGAGGCTGAAGCCAATTATAGAATTTCTCATTCCAAATTTGCTAAAAGAACTGTTGCACCTTTTAATCTAGGGAATTCGATTTATAAGCAAAACCAAAATGCAGAAGCAAAATTTGCCTATACAAAAGCAATTGAAATTACCAAATCAAGAACTCAAAAACATAAAATCTATCATAATTTAGGAAACGTTTTTATGAACGAAAAAAATTATACTAATGCTGTCGAAGCCTATAAAAATGCTTTACGCAGTAAGCCGTCAGATGAAGAAACGAGGTATAATTATGCTTTGGCCAAAAAGAAACTGAAAGAAAATCCCCCAAAAGACGACAAGAATAAAGACAAGAAAGACGACAAGAAGGACGATAAAAAAGACGGAGAAAAGGAGAAGAAAGACGACCAAAACCAAAAAGACAAAGACAAAAAAGACGACAAAGGAAAAGATAAACCAGCTGACAACGGTGAAAAAAAGGACGATAAACCAAAAGAGGAAGGAAAACCTAAACCAATACCAGGAGGAATCTCAAAGCAACGATTAGAAAATCTTTTGGAAGCCGTAAACAATGAAGAAAAGAAGATTCAAGACAAAGTAAATGCCAAAAAAGTAAAAGGAAAACCAACACCAGCAGAAAAGGATTGGTAAAGCCCCCAAAGGGGGAATTAGCATAAAATAAATGATTAGAATTAAAATGAAAAAAATTGTAGTATTACTTTTTTTAATTACCCAAACGCTTTTGGCTCAAGTTCAATTCGAAGCAAAAGTCAGCAAAAATTCGCTTGGACTAAACGAAAGACTGCGTGTTGATTTTGTGATGAATATTGACGGAGACAACTTTAGCCAACCATCTTTCGAAGGATTTAGAGTTATCGCGGGACCAAGTCAGCAAGTAAGTCAATCCTGGATAAACGGAAAAAGTTCTTTCGAAAAAATTTATTCCTATTATCTTTTGCCACAGCAAAAAGGCACTCTTGTTATTAAGCAAGCGAGCATTGAGTACAACGGTCAAATTTATAAAACATCTCCAATTAAAATTACCGTTACTAATGCAGTACAAGAGGCAAGAGACCCAGATGATACAGCTCAGATTTCTGCCGATGACAATATTTATCTGGTTGCCGATATTTCTAAAACAAATCCTTACATCAACGAACCCATTACAGTGGTTTACAAACTGTATTTTAGCTATAACATCGGGATTTCGAATTGGAGAGAATTAGACAAACCCAAATACAATGATTTTTGGAGCCAAAACATAGACATTAAACAGCTCGTAGGCGAAGAAGGAATGTTCAAAGGCGAAAAATACCGTTTTGTAGTACTTCGAAAAACAGTTTTATATCCGCAAAAATCTGGAAAACTAGTAATTGAACCCTTATCACTAGACATCGACGTACAATTACCCACAAATCGTAGAGATATGTTTGGCCGGGTTGTGATTACTAACGGAAATAAAAGAGTTTCGGCTGGAGCCAAAACAATAGCCGTAAAAGCACTTCCCGAAGCCGGAAAACCGGTAGACTTTTCTGGAGCTGTGGGTAAATTTAATTTTAAGGTAACCCCTTCAAAAACGAATTTAAAAAACGGGGAAAGTCTTGATTTGATTGTTAGCGTAACTGGAAAAGGGAATATGAAATTATTTAATTTACCAAAACCAGTGGTGCCTAATTCACTCGAAATGTATGACCCGGTTCACAGCGAAAAAGTAAACACAACTTTAGCAGGAATGTCCGGCAAAATAGCGGACAGTTATACCATTATACCACAATTCAAAGGTAATTATCCAATAAAACCGATGCAATTTTCTTATTTTGATCTAGGTTCGGGAACCTATAAAACAATAAGTTCACCAGAAATAATGATCAATGTTCTTGATGGTCCTTCGGCCAATGATCAAGTGTCGACAACAACCTCTGGAACTCCCAAAAATAGAATTTCAAGTACCGAACAATTCAAATTTATTAAGTTAAAAACTGAATTAAAATCAATAGATAATGATGATTTCTTTGGGTCTAGTTTATTTTATGGCTTGTTGTTGTTACCATTTCTATTGCTGCCGGCGATTGTATTATTCAAAAAGAAAAAAGAAGCTTTAGATAGCGATGTTTTTGGAAACAGAATAAAAATGAACAACAGATTAGCCAAGAAATATTTATCAGAAGCCAAAAAACAAATTAACCACAAAGAGCCATTTTATGTGGCTTTAGAAAAAGCAATGCACAATTTCTTGAAAGCCAAATTGCATATTGAAACTTCGGATATGTCTAAAAACAATATTCAACAATTGTTGTTATCTAAAAATGCAAGCGCTCAAACGGTAAATGATTTTATTACGCTGACAGAAAACTGCGAATTGGCGCGTTTTGCGCAATCATCAAGTGCGGCAATTCAGCAAGATTTTGACAAAGCAGTAGAGATAATTTCGGATTTAGAAAAACAGATTTCTTAACCACAAAGGACATAAAGAAGGCACAAAGGACACAAAGTTTTTATAAAACAAAATGACTGAAAACGAAATATCAAAAATAGTATTCGAAAGTGCTTTGAAAGTGCATAAGACACTAGGTCCAGGATTGTTGGAAAGTGCTTATGAAGAATGTATGTTTTATGAACTTAAAAAATACAATCTAAAAATTGAAAAACAAAAAGCGTTACCATTGGTTTATGAAGAAATTAAGTTGAATGTAGGTTATAGAATTGATATTATTGTGGAGGATAAATTTATTGTCGAAATTAAATCTGTAGAAACTCTAAATGATGTTCATCTAGCTCAAATACTAACTTATTTAAAATTATCAGACTGTAAATTAGGATTACTAATCAATTTTAATGTTAAATTACTTAAAGAAGGAGTGCGAAGAGTGGTCAATGGAATACTTTAAATAGTAAACTTTGCGTCTTCTTTGTGCCCTTTGTGTTTAAATTTTTTTTTATGAAAAAGATACTATTTATATTCTTACTCTCAACTCAATTTTTCTTTGCTCAAAGCAGCTTTGAAAAAGCAAATAACTTGTATCAAAAGGGAAAATACGAACAAGCTATTTCGGAATATGAAAAGGTTTTATCCAGCAAAAATCATTCTACAGAATTGTATTTCAATCTTGGAAATTGCTATTATAAATTGAACAAAATCGCTCCCGCAATTTACAATTATGAAAAAGCGTTACTTCTAAATCCTGATGACGCAGAGATTTTAAACAACCTCAAATTTGCACAGCAAATGCAAATCGACGAAATAAAAGTAATTCCTACTGTTGGTTTTTCAAAAATGGTTCACGACTTCGCTTCTGTCTTTCATTACAATACTTGGGCTTGGATTGCTGTTGGATTTTCTACACTATTTTTATTGTGTTTTATCGGCTATTATTTATCCCAAATAGCTTCCTCAAAACGACTCTTTTTCTTTGGAATGTTTGGGCTGCTTTTGTTGCTTTTGATAAGTGTTTCAGCGGCAATTTCCGAGAAAAATGATTTTGACAATGAAAAACCAGCAATCGTTTTTGCCGAAATGGTCTTGGTTAAAAGCGAACCACAAAACGGTAGCAACACTGTTTTTACATTACACGAAGGAACTAAAGTTTTTGTTAAGGAAACACTAGAAAATTGGAGAAAAATTCAGTTAACTGACGGCACCGAAGGTTGGATTGAGAAGACTGCTATTAAGGAAGTGAAGTAGTGTTCAGTGGTTAGAGTTTTAGCCTTCAGTCTTGTGTGACTGAACACTAAAAACTGATTACTGTTTACTTTTTTTATACCATTTTTCAATCGACGGATAAATGAATCCCGCCGTTTTTTGGATGGGTCTATAAAACAACGATTTGTCTAAAGTTTCTTTCTTGGCAAAAGCATTGTTGAAGTTTATCTTTTCGAAAAGGTTTAAAAAGATACTTAGAATTAATATCGTTTTTAAAAGTCTAAAAAAGCCGCCGCCTAGTTTATTTAAAACACCTAGCTGCGCAAAATTCGTAACGCTGGTAAGGAATTTTGCCAAAAGTGAAATCCCAACAACCACGATTAGAAAGGTAATTATAAAGGCAACAATTTGAATCGTTTTTGGGTTCCAATGCACAAATCCTGAAAGCATCGCTTTGGCAAGAAACGAAAATTTTATGGCTACATAAACCCCTAAAATTAACGAAATTAGAGAGGCCAACTCTACAAAAAGACCATTTCTTATACCTTTAAAAATACTATAGGCGAGTAGCACGCCCAAAACAATATCTAAAAAACTCATTTTATGATTTTTAAACTTCGAAAGACAAATATAACAGAATATTCCATTTTCAACTTCTTATATTTGCACGAATAATTTTTGTTTTATGAACTCATAACTCATAACTCATAACTCATAACTCAAAAAATGTCAAGAGATATACAACTAAAAGAACGCTGGGAAAGGCTCGTTAACTTGCTTTCTGATCAATTTTCGCAAGGCGAAGACTTAGATTTGGACGCCATAATTTATTTAATAGGCGTTCAAGAACTAGGGAAAGTGCACCAAACGTATGAAAAAGACGAAAAACTCAACCTAATGCACATCGCCATTTGCCGATTATTAGAACCTTATGGCTTTTATGAATTCGAATTTTTCGATGAAGAAGGCTGGCCACATTATAAAGTTAAAGAGGAGTTGCCAGCACTGAAAGCCGGAGAACAATCGGTTTTGATGAAAGAAGCCATTGTCAATTATTTTATCGAAAAGAACCTTATTGATTGATTTGTCATCACGGTCCCGATTGCTATCGGGAGAAGCAATCTCAAAACCTCAATAATTTAATTGTAGAAAAACTTGCAACTTCTAACCTCTAACTTCCAACTTTTTCCTAAATTTGCACACTCAATTATTGGATGAAAATGACAGACAAAATAAAAGAATATATTGCAGAAGCACAAGCTTTTACCACGCAAAACAAGGATGAACTTGAAGCATTTCGAATTAAATTTCTCGGAAGCAAAGGACTTTTAAAAGATTTTTTCGCTGAATTCAAAAACGTGCCGAACGAGCAAAAGGCTGCATTTGGACAAGTAATCAATTTACTGAAATCGTCAGCCGAAGAAAAAGTGAAAGCCATTCAGGAATCTTTCGAAAGCAAAGAAGAAACTAACGGATTGTATGGTGATTTAACTCGCTCTGCAGAACCCGTTATCATTGGCTCTCGTCACCCAATATCATTGGTTAAAAACCAAATTATCGACATTTTCTCTAACATCGGTTTCAACGTGTCCGAAGGACCAGAAATCGAAGACGATTGGCATAATTTCACCGCATTAAACCTGCCAGAATACCATCCGGCACGCGATATGCAAGATACTTTTTTCATCCAAACCAATCCTGATATTTTATTGCGCACCCACACTTCATCCGTGCAAGTGCGTTATATGGAGAACAACAAACCGCCGATTCGAACGATTTCTCCGGGAAGAGTTTTCCGTAATGAAGCCGTTTCGTCGCGTTCGCACTGCATCTTCCACCAAGTCGAAGGATTGTATATTGACAAGGATGTTTCTTTTGCCGATTTGAAGCAAACGCTTTTATATTTCACCAAAGAAATGTTCGGAAAATCTAAAATTCGTCTTCGTCCTTCGTATTTTCCTTTTACGGAACCAAGTGCTGAAATAGATATTTACTGGGGTTTAAAAACCGAAACCGATTACCGAATTACCAAAGGAACTGGTTGGTTAGAGATAGGGGGTTGCGGAATGGTCGACCCAAATGTTTTGAAAAATTGCAACATCAACTCAGAGGAATACACCGGTTTTGCCTTCGGAATGGGAATCGAAAGAATTGCAATGTTGCTGTATCAAATTGGCGATATCAGAATGTTTTATGAAAATGACGTTCGCTTCTTAGAGCAATTCAAAGCAAGTATATAAAAGAAAAAAGATAATAGATGGATAGATGAAAGACATTATCCGTTTATTATCTCTTAGTCTATTATCTATCATCTCAAAATGAAAAAAGACATCATCATCCCAATCGTAGAAAACGTTTTCCTCGCTGCAGTCCAAGAATGGAGCGACGATTTTATGGAAAAAGTGTGGTATGCTTATTTAGTAAACGACAGCGATTTTAAACTAGAAAGCGTTATGGTTGTTTCAAAAGCCTTTGGAACCATCAATGGCGAAATGAAAAAAACATCGCTTTTGCGTCATGCTTATGTAGAAGTTCCCGCAGTTTCAGTCGTAAAAATTGAAATGATGGAGAAAAGTGTTTTGGTGCTCAACAACGAGTTTATGCTTACTTTTTTTATTGGAGATAAATTATACGACAGAAAATTTATTTTCAAAGCCAATTCCATCACGCCAGATTATGTCGAGGAAGTCCCGATTTTATTTGTGGACGGCGTTATTGTGAGGTAGTTTTAGTCATTGCGAGGAACGAAGCAATCTCCCATTACGAGAGTAACAAAACAGAGCAACATATGAGATTGCGATGTTCCTCGCAATGACGTTAATCCAGCTTCTCTGTCAATTTCTCAAACACTTTTTTAGCTGATTTTTCTTCATATAAAATACTGTAAACTGCATCAATTATTGGCGTTTTGGCACCATAACCAAGGTTAAGGGTATAAGTACTTTTAGCTGCATAATAGCCTTCGGCGACCATACTCATTTCCATCATAGCTGATTTAACGGTATAGCCTTTTCCAATCATATTGCCGAACATTCGATTTCTAGAAAAAACCGAATAACCAGTTACTAATAAATCTCCTAAATAAGCCGAATCATTAATGTTTCGCTTCATTTTGTGGACTTTTCTAATGAATTTTTTCATCTCGCGAATGCCGTTACTCATCAATACGGATTGAAAATTGTCGCCATAACCTAATCCGTGAGCGATTCCTGCTGCAATAGCATAAATGTTTTTGAGCATTGCGGCATATTCTGTACCAATAATATCGTCAGAAATCTTTGTTTTGATGTAATTACTTGATAAATTTTTGGCCACTATTTTTGCTTTTGAAGCGTCACCACAAGCTATCGTGAGGTAAGATAAACGCTCTAAAGCTACTTCTTCGGCGTGGCAAGGACCAGTTATTACGCCAATATTGTCGAAAGGAATATCGTAAACTGTATTGAAATGTTCTCCAACAATCAAACTCGTTTCCGGAACAATTCCCTTAATGGCTGAGAAAATAACTTTATCTTTTAGAGAGACTGTCAACTTTTCTAATTCGGCACTTAAAAATGCAGAAGGAATGGCAAAAATGATGTAATCAGCATAATTAACTGCTTCGTTTATATCGCTTGTTAAATGTAGTTTTTTAGCATCAAATTCAACAGAGGTTAGATAATTCAAGTTATGATGATGAACCTGTAAATGTTCAATAGCAAATTCGTTTCGCATAAACCAGCAAATTTCTTTCTGATTTACGCATAACATTTTAGCAATAGCTGTTGCCCAACTTCCTCCTCCGACTACTGCAAATTTTATATTTTCAGTCATTTTTTTAATAAATAAAACCAAAAGTACTTAAAAATATATTGATTAAGCAATAAATAAACGATAGAATATGAATCACAAAACGGCAATAATCAGATATAATTTTTAAAAAGTAATGATTTAAACACAATATAAAAATACATTAAACGTTATAACGTACTGTCAGTACGTTTTATATAGGTTAATAAATGTTTTGAATTAGTTAGTTTTGTTTTAGTATTGTTGAAAAGGCGTGCCGAAAGCTAGTTTAGGAACGCCTTTTTATTTTAATCAAATTAATTATTATTTTGAATTCAATTGATGTAATAATTTTTCTGCAACAAGTTTAGACGAAGCTGGATTTTGTCCTGTTATTAAGAGACCATCCTCTACAGCATAGGGTTGCCAATCGCCAGTTTTTGAATAAGTAGCTCCATTTTTCTGCAATACATCTTCTAATAAAAAAGGAACGACGGTGGTCAAACCTACAGCTTCTTCTTCGGTGTTTGAAAAACCCGTAACATTTTTCCCTTTCACAAGAAATTCGCCATTGATTTTGACATTTTTTAGAGCAGCAGGCGCGTGACAAACAAAACTAATGGGTTTGTTATTCGTATAAAATGACGCAATCAAAGCTGCTGAATTTGCATCTTCTGCTAAATCCCATAGTGGACCATGACCTCCGGGATAAAACACTGCATCGTAAGCTGCTTGATGAACTTCTGACAATTTTTTGGTGTGCTTTAGTTTGTCAAGAAGTACCGTGTCGCTATCGTATCTTTTTGTGTCTTCGGTTGCAGCCGATGGATCTTCGCTTTTCGGGTCAATTGGAGGTTGACCGCCAAGCGGCGTTGCGATGTCAATTTCAATCCCTTTATCTGCCAAAGCATAATAAGGAGCTGCTAATTCTTCTGTCCAAAATCCTGTTTGCTCTCCGGTGTTGCCCAATTTATCGTGACTGGTAACAACAAATAATACTTTTTTCATAACTTTTTTATTTTGTTTTTGTGCAATGGCGGCTGTATAAGTTAGCGCTATTGCTGCTATTATTAAAAATTTAATTTTTTTCATAACTGCTTTCTTTATTACAAAATTAAGTTGAAAATGTCAACAAAGAATTCTATTTACCACAAGTTTATGATAAATACTTTTTCAAATGAATGTAAGGGGCTACTTCTTGTATAAGTTATTGTGGTCTATATATTCCCACACTTTTGAAGGTAAAAGCGGCTGAACATTTTTCTTGTTTTTGATGTTTTTGCGAATAAATGTCGATGAAATTTCCACAATTGGAGCATCAATAAAATGAATCTTGGGATGGTTATTGAATGTTGAATTTTGCTTTGCCAGTTCGCCGTTCAGGCTTGTATCCAACTCTGATGAGACGCGTGGATACACATAAATTTCGTGATTTTCTATAATCACATCGTAGTTTTTCCATTTGTGTAGCGACTTCAAATTATCTTCGCCCATAATCAACGAAAAAACATGTTCAGGATATTTTTCTTGTAAATGCGCTAAGGTATGTACTGTGTAATTGGGCTGCGCCAACTTGAACTCGATATCCGAAGGTTTGATTTTTGGATAATCCTCGGTAGCTAAGAAAACCAATTGCAGCCTTTGATAATCGTCCAGTAAAGTATTTTTGTTTTTCAGAGGATTGTGTGGAGTAACGACCATCCATATTTGATCCAATCCAGAATATTCCGCAAAGTGATTGGCAATAATTAGATGCCCAATATGAATGGGGTTGAATGTACCGAAATAGAGTCCGATTTTCATAATTTAGGTTTTAGGTTTTAGGTTCAGGGTTCAAGGATTACCAGCACCCTCGACCCAAAACCTAGTACCTATTTTATAAATTCTTTTACCAATTGATACGCGTCTTCTTTGGCGGTATCTAAATCATAATTCTTAATAACTTTGTCAAATTGTGGCGCAGTTGCTAGTTCCACTGAAGCTTTTGCAATTCGCATATTGATTTTATCATCATTTTCAGTAGAGCGTTCTTTGAGCCTTCTTTTGAGTTCGTCAACGCTAGGTGGTTTTACAAAAACTGCCAAGGTTTCCTCCGGGAATTTGTGTTTAATTCGCAATCCGCCAGCAACATCGATGTCAAAAATAACGTTTTTCCCTTTGGCCCAAATGCGTTCCACTTCGCTTTTTAGAGTGCCATAAAAATTATCGCGATACACTTCTTCCCATTCTACAAAATCTTCGTTTTTGATGTGGGTTTTGAATTCCTTCAGCGACATAAAATAATAATCTTTTCCATTCACTTCTTCACCACGAGCTTGCCGTGTTGCTGCTGAAATCGAAAACTCTAAATTCAAGTCTTCTTTTCCTAATAAATGCTTAACAATGGTGGTTTTCCCAGAACCCGATGGCGCCGAAAACACTATTAATTTTCCTTTTTTCATTTTTCTAAATCTGAAATCATAAATCGTTAATCAACAATCTGCAATCTATTTTTAAAGCACATTCAAAACTTGTTCTTTAATCTTCTCCAATTCATCCTTCATCATCACGACCAGTTTTTGCATTTGGGCGTGATTCGATTTGGAACCCATGGTGTTGATTTCGCGTCCCATTTCTTGGGTAATGAAACCTAGTTTTCGACCGTTGGCTTCCAATCCGTTTATGGTTTCTAAAAAATAATCCAAGTGATTGGTCAAACGCACTTTTTCTTCCGTAATGTCTAATTTTTCTAGATAATAAATTAATTCCTGCTCAAAACGGTTTTCATCCACATTGACTTTTAATTCTGAAATTGCAGTTTGTAAACGGTCTTTTATGGCTTGAACACGCTCAGGATCCAATGCCAGCGCCTCATTCATATATTGACGAATATTGCCAATGCGCAACTGGAATTCTTTTTCTAATGAAGCACCTTCATCCTTGCGGAAATTTAAAATGTTTTGCAAAGATTCTTCAATAACGGTTTGAATTTGAACCCAGTCATTTTCGTCGATTTCTTCTCGTTCTATTTTTAAAGCGTCCGGCATTCTTATTGCCATTTTCATTAATTCGGTTTCGTATCCTTCGTTACAAATTTCTTTAAGTTGATCCATATAGGCTTTGACAATAGGAATATTCACTTTCGTAGAAGTTTGTTCGGCAGTACTTTCAATAAAAATCGAAAAATCCACTTTTCCTCTTTCAAGTTTTAAAGCAATTTGGTTACGTAAACCCAATTCCATTTCGCGATACGTCGAGGGCATTCGCACACTTAAATCTAAACCCTTACTGTTCAAGGATTTTATTTCTACTGTAATTTTTTTGGTTGGTAATTGCAAACTTGCTTTACCAAATCCAGTCATTGATTGTATCATATTATTTTATAAAAGAATTCAAAGATAAGAAAAAAAGCCCCCTAACCCCCAAAGGGGGAATCGTTCAGTTTTGTTAATCCTCTTTTTGGTGGTTGATAGGCTTCTGTGTTACTAAGTACACTCCCGAAAATATAAAAATAGCCGAAACAATTTTCACCAAAGTCAGTTCGTCTTTTCCTAAGCTAATGGCAAAAACCGTCGCAAAAACAGGTTGCAAATACACAAAAACAGCTACTGTTGTTGGTTTTAGTTCTCGCATCGAAAGCAAATTCAGTAAGTAAGTCAGAAAGGTCGAAAAAACCACTATAAATCCTATTTTCCAATACATTTCCGTTGGCATCAACGCCCAATTTATGGCTTCAAATTCGTTCCAGCCAAAAGGCAGGACCATAATAAAACCAATCAAGTAAATCCATTTTACAAAGGTGAAAGCATTGTATTTGTCCATCAATTTTTTGACCATCACCAAGTACAATCCATAGGCAGTTGCATTGACAAAAACCAGCAAATTTCCTAAACTGGCATTGGGGGCATTTCCCACGGATTTTCCGTAAAGGATAAGAAAAGCGGTGCCAATCAAACCCAAAACTATACCAAAAACCATCCGTTTTTGCATCCGTTCCTTGATGATTATAGCCGAAAGCACCAGCACAATCATTGGAGTTGAAACCATAATTACCGCCGCTGAAATAGGAGAAGTAAGACTTAATCCTTTGAAGAAAGAAAGCATATTCAAAGCCACGCCAAAAAATGCTGCCCAAATAATTCGAGGAAAATCAGCGCGATGTATTTTTTCTCTACGAACTTCTTTATTCATTCTGTGGCAACCCCAAACCAACCAAAACAAAATTGTCGATCCACCCACGCGCATCAAAATAAATCCGTACGCGTCAACATATTTAGGCATCACGTCTTTTGCAATTGTAAAAGTCACGCCATATATGATAGAAACAATTGTAGCGCCAATGAGAGCAAGGGTTCTTTTCGACATTAGGTCAAAGCTTTCATTACCTGAAACATATTTTGCTGGCTGTTGCCAATGAAGATTTTTCCGTCAATAATAAAAACGGGACGACTTAAAAAAGTGTAATGTTCCAGAATATATTTTTTGAAATCTGCTTCAGTAAGCGATTTATTCTTCAAATCCATTGATTTATAGAGTTGCGCTTTTTTGCTGAAAAGCGCTTCATAACTTCCCGAAAGGCGGTACATTTCTTCGAGTTCTTCCACCGTGATTGGGTCTTGTTTAATATCGTGAAAAGCCAGATTATGTCCTTTTGGCAACGATTTTATAATTTTTCGGCAGGTATCGCAGGAAGCGAGGTAGTATATTTTATTCATTTAAAGTGCAATTTCGTCGTGCAAAGAAAAATCATTTACCACGGAAAATGATTATTTTTATCAAAAATTTAAAAAAATGGAGCAAACATTCGAAATCACCCGAATAAGCAGAAAAATAATTTTGCAGTTTCTAGAAAATCACACTTTAGATCAACTCAACAAAATCCCCGATGGTTATAAGAACAATCTTATTTGGAATATCGCGCATGTTCTCGTGACACAACAATTGTTAGTCTATAAATTTTCGGGTTTGCCGATGATGCTTCCAGACGAATTGGTGCAGAACTATATCAAAGGAAGCAAGCCAGAACATATTGTCACGCAAGCTGAAGTGGACGAAATCAAGTCTTTATTATCAAAAAGCATCGATCAAACCAAGGAAGATTTTGACAAAAAAATTTTTAAAAGCTATCAAGAATATCCTACTTCAACTGGTTTTGTTCTAAAAAATGTTGAGGATGCAATGGTTTTCAACAATTTTCACGAAGGACTTCATATTGGGATTATGATGGGTCTGAGAAAACTTTTATAATATTCGGGAAAGCTTCAAGCCTTTAAAAAGATGGAAGTTATAAAAAATTATCTTTACAAGAAAAATATTCCAAAGGAAACGCCTATGAGAATCCTTATTTGCACAGAGGAAACTGGTTATAAGCGTTCTATCTTCTAATAAAAAACAGATATAAAAAACAGATATAAAAAACAGATATAAAAAACAGATGAAATTCAATACAAAAACCATACATGGCGGACAGCATCACGATCCCGCAACAGGAGCGGTGATGCCTCCGGTTTATCAAACGTCGACTTTTGTTCAAAGCAGTCCAGGCAAACCTATAAATCCGGATTACGAATACAGCAGGGCGGCAAACCCAACACGGACAGCATTAGAAAACGCATTGGCAAGTATCGAAAACGGAACACGAGCTTTGGCTTTTTCGTCAGGGTTGGCGGCCACAGATTGTCTTTTGCGCTCTTTTAAAGCTGGCGACGAAATCATTGCGATGGACGATTTGTATGGTGGAACCTACAGAATGTTCACGCGAATTTATAAAGATTCAGGAATAAAATTCCATTTTGTAGATATGACTGATTTGGAGAAATTCTATTCTTTAATCAACGAAAACACAAAGCTGGTTTGGGTAGAAACGCCCACAAATCCTTTGATGAAATTAGCCGACATTGAGGAAATTGCCAAAATCACTAAAGAAAAAAGGATTCTTTTTGCTGTTGACAATACTTTTGCAACGCCCTATTTGCAAAAGCCTTTAGATTTAGGAGCAGATATCGTAATGCATTCCGCAACGAAGTATCTTGGCGGACATTCTGATGTAATTGCCGGGGCTTTGATTGTAAAAGAGGAAGCACTGGGCGAGCAATTGCATTTTCAACAATTTGCCACTGGAGCAACATTGGGACCAATGGATAGTTTCTTGGTTTTAAGAGGAATAAAAACACTGCATTTGAGAGTACAAAGACATTGCGAAAACGGTGAAAAAGTAGCGACTTTTTTAAGTCAACATCCAAAAGTAAAAACAGTTTATTATCCCGGGTTGCCAAGTCATCCCTATCACGAAATTGCAAAAAAACAAATGAGTGGTTTTGGAGGAATGGTTTCTTTTACCTTTGTTTCGGGCAAAAAAGAGGATTCAATCCGTTTTTTAGAAAAACTAAACGTATTCACATTGGCAGAATCTTTGGGCGGAGTCGAATCTTTGGCAAACCATCCAGCCTTGATGACGCACGCTTCGATTCCGGAAGATAAACGAAAAGAAGTAGGAATCACGGATGATTTAGTCAGACTAAGCGTAGGGGTTGAAGATATAATTGATTTACTTGCAGATTTAGAACAAGCATTTTGTTAAAAATCAATAAGATTAATTGAGGTAGTAAACGTAGCCTACGATAAAACCAACACACCAGTCATTACTCTTATTTTCCTTATAAATGGTTTTGTTCGGATTTAATCCATCAGCCCAATCAGTGAAGAAATATTGCGCTCTTAAATCAGCAAAGATGCCGTGATAATCAGATAATAAATATCGTGCTCCAATAGCTCCTGTTACAGATGCTGCGGTTATCTCACCATTTTTATATCCTCCAATATATTTTTGAGGCGTGGTTAAAACTGTGCCTAACTCTCCTAGAGTTGATTTAGTTGTTACGCTTACATAATTAATTTGAGGACCTAAACTCAAATAGGGACTAAAACTGGAACGACTATAATTTTCTGTTTTGAACGGATAATATTCCACTTGAAATCCAAGGGAACCTGAAAATGTTGATCCATACATCCCCCTTAATTGATTGCTAATTAATGAATTACTTGAAGGAGCAACATATTTACCGTAGTGTTTAAAATCTGCTTTCGTAAAAGACAAATCCAATCGTAATTTTAGGTTTTCTTCAAGAGTGTTAAAAATATTCAAATTTGATAAATAAACGGAAGCTCCTACAGCATAACCATTGTTTTTAATAAAATTTTCAAAATTGCCTCTCTCACCATAATCAGTTTTAAAGAATACGGGTCCCGCAAAAACACCAATTTCTATATAAACTCCTCCATACCCATTTTGAGAGTATACAGAAATTGTTATCACAAAAACACAAAGTAATAAAATAGCTTTTTTAAACATAAAAGGTGCCTTATTATCAATTACAACGCAAATAAAAACATCATTTAATTATAAAATAAAAATACCTGTTGGGTGTAATTAGAATGTAATTTTTTAGTTGAAAAATTAATTTATTACACAGTTTATTATTTACAACCTACAGTTTAATTGTTTTATCATTAATCTTTTCGTATCTGATACAAAGGAAGTAAATTATAGTATAAATATTTTTAATAAATATTAAAAAATGTTCGTCAATTTAAATTTTTATTAACAATACAACTGACACGTATAGAATTATAAAAAAAAGAGTGTAATAGTCCGGTTTATGGTGTTCACAGAGCTATGATTTACTATAATAAAGCGAAGCATTTTGGTGAAATTTAGGAAAAACTATGATTTTCATCTGTTTGCAAAGCATCGATTTAAATTAGCAAAGTCAATAAATTTGAAATATGAAGTGAAGAAGAGTGGGAGAACATATGTATTTCAATAGTTCAAAGAAATATATTGAAGCATAGAAAAATCCTTGTTCTTTTTTATCTTTTAGAGCCTGAAAAGAATATAAGGAATTAAGCAAGTTTTAATATCCAGAATAGCCAATAGGATAAAAGACGAAGGAAGATTCATCACTTTATCAAATTAAACTTTAAAGTTATAAAAGAATTAAAACAAGTATTACGAATTGATGTAGCACAAAAAGAATTAGTGGTTACTGTAGGCGGTAAATGTAGCCTAAACTAAAACCAACACACCAGTCATCACTCTTATTTTCATTATAAATCGTTTTGTTCGGATTTAATCCATCAGCCCAGTCGGAGAAGAAATATTGTCCTCTTAAATCAGCAAAAAGGCATTGATAATCAGATAATATGTATCTTGTTCCAACAACTCCTGTTAAAGATGCTGCGGTCATCCCATTATTTCTATATCCTCCAATATATTTTTGAGGTGTAGTTAAATCTGTGCCTAATTCTCCTAGAGTTGATTTAGTTGTTACGCTTACATAATTAATCTGAGGACCTAAACTTAAATAGGGACTAAAAAGGGAACGACTATAATTTTCTATTTGGAATGGATAATATTCTACTTGAAATCCAAGAGAACTTGAAGATGTGGACCCATACATTCCTCTTAATTGATTGCTAAATAATGAATCACTTGAAGGATCAACATTTTTGCCGTAATGTTTAAAATCTGCTTTCGTAAAAGACAATTCCAATCGTAATTTGAAGCTTTCTTCAAGAGCGTTAAAAATATTAAAATTTGATAAATAATAGGAAGCTCCTATAGCATAGCCATTGTTTTTAATAAAATTTTCCAAATCACCTCTCTCACCATAATCAGATTTAAAGAATACGGGTCCAGTAAAAACGCCAATTTCCGTATAAATTCCTCTAGACCCATTTTGAGAGTATACAGAAAATGTAATCACAAAAACAGATAGTAATAAAATAGCTTTCTTAAACATAAAAGATGTTTTATTTTCAAATAAAAAACAAATATATAAAAACATTGTTCCCTTAAAAAATAAAAAAAGCTAACATTTGTTTGAAAAAATGCAGAAATAGTTTTAAATAATTGCATTAAATTAAATAATTGTTAAAAAACCTTTGTATAAACACGTTTTTTTTGAGGATTTAAAAAAATTTGCACCATTATTTATATAAAGTGTATATTTGTACCATATTACGAAAACGTTTTCTTAACTATTAATAATATAATTTTATGTCACAAAGTATTTCTAATTTTATCGAAGCAGTTGCAAAAAGAAACCCGAACGAACCGGAATTTATGCAAGCGGTTATGGAAGTTGCTGAAACAGTAATTCCTTTTATTGAGGAAAATAAAAAATATCAAAACAAAATGCTTCTGGAAAGAATGGTCGAGTCAGATCGTATTATTATGTTTCGTGTAGTTTGGATAGATGACAAAGGAGACACACAAGTAAATAGAGGGTATCGTATTCAAATGAATTCAGCTATCGGACCATACAAAGGAGGCATCCGTTTTCATCCATCGGTAAATTTAAGTATTTTAAAGTTCTTGGCTTTCGAACAAACATTCAAAAACAGCTTGACTACTTTACCCATGGGCGGTGGAAAAGGCGGAGCCGATTTTGATCCAAAAGGAAAATCAGACAATGAAGTAATGCGTTTTTGTCAAGCTTTTATGACAGAATTGTCTAAACATATTGGTGCAAACACAGATGTGCCAGCGGGCGACATTGGTGTTGGAGGAAGAGAAGTAGGATATATGTTTGGTCAGTACAAAAGATTGAGAAACGAATTTACGGGAGTATTAACGGGTAAAGGAATTTCTTTTGGAGGTTCATTAGTTCGTCCAGAAGCAACAGGATACGGAGATGTGTATTTTGCACAAAGTATGTTGGCCACCAAAGGAGAAAGTTTTACAGGGAAAATAGTTGTTATTTCTGGTTCTGGAAACGTAGCACAATATGCTGCCGAAAAAGCAGCTCAGCTAGGAGGTAAAGTAGTTACAATGTCAGATTCTGCAGGATATATATACGATGCTGACGGAATTGATACTGTAAAATTAGCACACATAATGGAAATTAAAAATGAGTTAAGAGGACGTATTAGTGATTATATTACTAAATATCCAAATGCAAAATACGTTGCCGGAAAACGTCCTTGGGAAATTAAATGTGATGTTGCCTTGCCATGCGCCACTCAAAACGAATTAAACGAAGACGAAGCGAAAATGCTTGTAGCAAATGGATGTATCTGTGTTGCCGAAGGAGCAAATATGCCTTCTACACCAGAAGCTATTCACTTTTTTCAAAAAGCAAAAATATTGTTCGCGCCAGGAAAAGCATCTAATGCGGGTGGAGTTGCCACTTCAGGACTTGAAATGTCTCAAAACTCTTTGAGGTTAAGTTGGTCGTCTGAAGAGGTTGACGAAAGGCTCAAAGGAATTATGCTAGCCATCCACGCATCTTGTGTAAAATATGGCACGGACAAAACCGGTTTTGTTGACTACGTACGAGGAGCAAATATCGCAGGATTTGTAAAAGTTGCTGATGCAATGCTTGCGCAAGGAGTGGTATAATTCCTGATATAGTAGCTTTCCAAGTAAGATCGAGTTAAAAACCAAGAAGCCCTTTTGTCAACCTGAATCTTCAGGATTGCATTAGGGTTTTTTTTGACTTCGAATAAAAACAAAATTTCATTCCTTTCGTTTGTATTATATTTGTAAACCGTTATTTATGCAACTGATGAAAAAAAGGCTTCTGTGTTTTGTGTTTTTGATTGTAACGCAAATAGGTTTTACCCAAAACAACTTTTTGTGGCAAGGCTATTTTTCTTATAGTAGTATTGGCGATCTTTCAAATTCGCCAACAGCAATTTTTGCAGCTTCAGAAAATGCTTTGTTTTCAAAAAATATAGATACAAACCAGCTAAAAACTACAAATACCATAGATGGTCTATCTGGAGAAACTATTACTTCTTTATATTACAGCACAGTCTCCAACAAAACACTTATTGGCTATGAAAATGGGTTGATGATTGTCATCAATGAGGCCGATGGTAGTATGCTCAATATCGTTGACATTATCAATAAACAACTTCCTACAAATATAAAGCGAATCAATCATTTTATGGAATATAACGGTATTGTTTATGTTTCCTGTGATTTTGGAATCGTGCAGTTCAATTTGGCTACAATGTTGTTTGGCGACACTTATTTTATTGGTGATAATGGCCTTGAGATAAGCGTGACGCAAACCGCAGTGTATAAAGGATTCATCTATGCATCAACAAGTGATGGAATCAGAAGAGCGGATGTTACAGGTAAAAATTTAGTTGATTTTAATCAATGGACAAAAACTACTGCTGGAAGTTGGTCAAGTATTGAGACTTTAGACGCAGAACTTTTTGCAATAAACACTTCTGGATTTATTCACAAATACAATGCTGTATCAAATGATTTTGCAGTATTTAAAAGACTTACCCAGCCCGCTGTTGACATGAGAGCGAATTTGAATTATTTGATAATCACTACCGCAAACAGTATTTATATTTACAACAAACAAATGATTTTAGTGCGTCAAATAGATAACAATCAAATTCCAGGTAGCTTACTTAGTTTTAGTTGCGCAACAAGTATTGGCGATGTACTATTTATTGGAACGAAAGAAAACGGAATGTTTAATACCACAATTTCTATTTCTTCAACTTTTGAAAATAATACGCCAATAGGGCCTTCTAGAAATAATGTCTTTGCATTACAAGCTACGAATGACGTACTTTGGACAGTTTACGGGGATTATAGCGGATCGTATAATCCATATCCATTAGACAGTTACGGCATTAGTAAATATAGCGCAACAGGATGGTTGAATATTCCTTATGAAAAGCTTTTTGGAGCGAAATCAATATCAAGAATTACGGTAAATCCTAAAAATGAGAATGAAGTTTATGCTAGTTCTTATTTTTCGGGCTTAGTGAAAATTGTAGATGATGTTCCAAAAATCTTATACAATCCACTAAACAGCGGATTAGAATCTTTAACTTTTCTTGGGCCAAGTTACATTGATGTCAGAATAAACGGCGCAGCATTTGACCAGTCTGGAAATCTTTGGCTAAACAACAGTCTAATTCAAAAGGGGTTAAAAGTGTTGAAAACGGATGGCCAATGGCAAAGTTTTTCGTTAGATGGTATTCTAGATAAAAGCATTGATGCCAGTATGGGTCGAATGATAATCGACAAAAACAATACTAAATGGTGGTGTACCAATACAGATGGTTTGATAGGTTATAACGAGTCTATCAGTAAATTAAAAAAAATTAACATAGGAACAGACGCCGGAAATTTACCCACTACTGATGTGAGAGCAATTGCAGTAGATAACCGAAACCAACTGTGGATAGGAACCACCAAAGGACTGAGGATTTTATCCAATAGTAGTAGTTTTCTAACAGAAGACCAAATAAAAACAAATCCTATAATTATCTTAGAAAATGGTCTTGCTCAGGAATTGCTATTCGAGCAATTCATTACTGATATCGTGGTAGATGGAGCAAACAATAAGTGGGTCGGAACCGCCGATTCAGGTGTTTTTTTACTTTCACCAAACGGGCAGGAAACCAAGTATCATTTTACTATAAATAATTCACCATTACCCAGCAATACTATCAACGATATCGACATCAATAGTAGCACAGGAGAAGTTTTTATTGCAACAGCCAAAGGTTTAATATCCTTCAAAGGAAACGCAACGGAGGCTAAAGAAGATTTAAATAATGTCTATGTATATCCAAATCCTGTGCGACCAGAATTTGAAGGAACAGTAAAAATTGCGGGATTATTAGACAAGGCTACTATAAAAATCACTGATATCGAAGGAAATCTAGTGTACGAAACCACTTCTGAAGGCGGTACAATAGAATGGGACACTACTGCTTTTGGAAAATACAAAGTAGCCTCTGGCGTGTATATGATTTTTATATCAGCACAAGACGGAATAGAAACGAAGGTAAAAAAAGTAATGATTATTAGATAGGTTCTGGGTTCTAGGTTTTGGATTTTAGAAAAATCAAAACATATACTCAACACCCTATACCCAAGACCTATGCAAATTAAAACCAAAGCCATCGTCATTTCTTCCATCAAATACCAAGAGAAAAGCTTGATTGTAAAATGCTTTACACAATCTAACGGTTTAAAATCTTATTTTGTGCGGGATGCTTTTTCCTCCCGAAAATCAAACCAAAAAATTGCTTATTTCCAACCCTTGACTATTCTCGAAATTGAAGCGGTTCATAAAAATAAGGGAACTTTAGAAAATTTTAAGGAAATAAAAATCGCAATACCATTTCAAACCATCCATTCGGATATTTTCAAAAGTACTATTGTAATGTTCATTTCCGAAATACTGCACCATTCCATCCACGAAGAAGAGAAAAACGAACATCTTTTTGCCTTTTTAGAAACCGCGTTGTTTTGGCTCGACACTCATGACGAGACGGCTAATTTTCATCTAATTTTAATGCTCGAAACAACAAAATATCTTGGGTTTTACCCCGATATTTCCGAAATGGAATTCCCTTTTTTCGAAACGAATGAAGGTGTTTTTACGCCATTTCACGGGATAAATTCATTAACGGAACACGAAACAAATCTCTTCAAAAAACTCATTAGTTTAAAATTCGATAACGACCAAAAAATCTTCCACGTCATCGAAAGACAAATCGTTTTAAAAATCCTAATAGATTATTACGCTCTCCATCTTGATGGCTTCAAAAAACCAAAATCCTTGGAGGTTTTGAAGGAGATTTTTTCTTGAAAATATTTGCCGAAAAGACACCAAGTCGCAAAGATTTATAAGATTTTCCGCAATAGACTGTTATTGAATTTTGACACAGATTTCACAAATTTGCACAAATTAATCTGTGTAAATTTGTGAAATCTGTGTCTGAAAAATCCAAATTAAGTGAGAATCTTTTTAAATTTTCCTGCCGTTATAACAAACAAAAACTCATCACTCATCACTCATAATTGATAACTATTTATTACTTTTGCACCACGATTAAAGAAAGGGATACAATGAGCATAAAATTTACTGAGTACAAAGGACTTGACTTACCAACAGTTGCATCAGAAGTACTTGAATTTTGGAAAAAAGAAAACATTTTTGAGAAGAGTATAACCACTCGTGAAGGCAACCCACCATTCGTTTTTTTTGAAGGGCCACCTTCGGCAAATGGATTACCGGGAATCCACCACGTGATGGCGCGTGCGATTAAAGATATATTTTGCCGTTATAAAACCCAAAAAGGATTCCAAGTAAAGCGCAAAGCGGGCTGGGATACGCACGGTTTGCCAGTAGAATTAGGCACCGAAGCCGCATTAGGAATTACCAAAGAAGACATTGGAAAAACCATTTCCATCGAAGAATACAACGAAGCTTGCAAAAAAACCGTGATGCGTTACACCGATGTGTGGAACGATTTGACCGAAAAAATGGGGTATTGGGTCGATATGGAACATCCGTATATCACCTACAAATCCAAGTATATGGAATCGGTTTGGTGGCTTTTGAAACAAATCTACAACAAGGATTTGATGTACAAAGGCTACACCGTTCAACCCTATTCGCCAAAAGCAGGAACCGGATTATCGTCGCACGAAGTGAACCAACCGGGAAGTTATAGAGACGTAAGTGATACCACGGTAGTTGCTCAATTCCGCCCCCTAGCCCCCAAAGGAGGAATGGAAGAAAATACAGTTTCAAAAGCGTTTCGCATCTCTCCCCCTTTGGGGGAGTCGGAGGGGGCGTTCTTAGCTTGGACAACCACGCCTTGGACATTACCATCAAATACAGCTTTGACGGTTGGCCCAAAAATCGATTATGTTTTAGTTGAAACTTTTAATCAGTACACCTTTCGCCCTGTTAAAGTAATTTTGGCTAAAAACTTAATTGGAAAACAATTTTCGAAAGGATTTTTTGCAACAACAGATGCTGCTGATTTTGAAAATTTCAAAGAAGGCGCAAAAAATATCCCATACCAAATCTTGGCAGAATGCAAAGGTGTTGATTTAGTCGAAATTCGTTACGAACAATTATTACCCTTTACTTTACCATACCAAAATCCAGAAAATGCTTTCCGAGTAATTGCAGGCGATTTTGTAACCACCGAAGATGGAACAGGAATTGTACATACTTCGCCAACATTTGGTGCAGATGATGCAAAAGTGGCCAAAGAAGCTGTTCCTGAAGTGCCGCCAATGTTAGTCTTAGACGATAATGGCAATCCAGTTCCATTAGTAAACTTACAAGGAAAATTCATTGATGGTTTAGGCCAATATTCGGGAAAATATGTTAAAAACGAATATTATAATGAAGGTGAGGCGCCAGAACGCTCCATTGATGTTGAAATTGCCATACAGTTAAAAGAAGAAAACAAAGCTTTCAAAGTTGAAAAATACGTTCACAGTTATCCACATTGTTGGAGAACAGATACGCCCATTTTATATTATCCCCTAGATTCTTGGTTTATAAAAATAACCGAGGTTCGCGACAGCATGTTCGAATTGAACGAAACTATCAATTGGAAACCAAAATCCACTGGAGAAGGTCGTTTTGGAAATTGGTTAAAAAATGCCAACGATTGGAACTTATCGCGCTCCCGTTTTTGGGGAATTCCATTGCCAATTTGGAGAACTGAAGATGGTTCCGAAGGTTTGGGAGAAGAAATTTTGATAGGTTCAGTCGAAGAATTATACAACGAAATCGAAAAATCAATCGCTGCTGGTTTCCAAAAAGATAATCCTTTCCAAGGTTTTGAAATAGGAAATATGGACGAATCAAACTATGATTTGGTGGATTTACACAAAAATGTGGTTGACGAAATTACATTGGTTTCTGCTTCAGGTAAACCTATGAAACGCGAGGCTGATTTAATTGACGTTTGGTTTGATTCTGGCGCAATGCCGTATGCACAATGGCACTATCCTTTTGAAAATAAGGAACTTATAGATGGCGTCAGTCCTTCAGACGGCTCTTGTCATGCTGAACTTGTTTCAGCATCTGAGGAGAACCTGAAACAAGTTCAGGTTGACAAGCGTATGTTTCCAGCTGATTTTATTGCTGAAGGCGTAGATCAAACACGTGGTTGGTTTTATACTCTACACGCAATTTCGACATTGGTTTTCAACAAAGTTGCGTATAAAAATGTAGTTTCAAACGGCTTGGTTTTAGACAAAAATGGACAAAAAATGTCCAAACGTCTTGGGAATGCAGCTGATCCTTTCGAAACATTAAATGAATACGGACCTGACGCCACACGCTGGTATATGATTTCGAATGCGAATCCTTGGGACAATTTGAAATTTGATTTAGAAGGAATTGCTGAGGTGCGCCGTAAATTCTTCGGAACATTATACAACACCTATTCTTTCTTCGCCTTATATGCTAACATTGATAAGTTTACTTATGCAGAAGCGGAAATTCCCTTGAGCGAAAGACCAGAAATCGACCAGTGGATTATTTCGGAGTTAAATACTTTGATAAAAGTGGTTGACGAAGCATACTCCGATTATGAACCTACGAAAGCTGCACGTGCGATTTCAGAATTTGTTCAGGAAAATTTGAGTAATTGGTACGTTCGTTTGTGTCGTCGTCGTTTCTGGAAGGGCGAATATGCACAAGACAAAATCGCGGCTTACCAGACTTTATATACCTGTTTATTGACCATTAGCAAATTAGGCGCTCCAATCGCTCCGTTTTTTATGGATAAGCTTTACAGAGATTTAACGTTGACTACGCAGTCCGAAAAATTTGACTCAGTACATTTGGCAGAGTTTCCAAATTATGTTGGAAACTTTGTTGATAAATTGTTAGAGAGCAAAATGCAGAAAGCGCAGACCATTTCGTCACTCGTTTTATCGCTTCGAAAGAAGGAAATGATTAAGGTACGACAACCGTTACAAAAGATAATGATTCCGATACTTGACGATGGTTTTAGAGCTGAAATTGAAGCCGTTGCAGACCTTATAAAAGCCGAAGTTAACGTGAAGGAAATCATACTTCTGGATGATGCTTCGGGAATTTTGGTAAAACAAATTAAGCCCAATTTCAAGACGTTAGGACCACGTTTTGGAAAAGATATGGGTTTGATTGCCAAAGAGATACAAGGTTTTTCTGCGACTCAAATCAATCAATTAGACAAGGAAGGAAATATTACTATTGTTATTGCAGAAAAAAGTATAATTTTAACATTAGAAGAAGTAGCAATTTCTTCGCAAGATATTGAAGGTTGGTTAGTTGCCAATGCAAACGGAATAACGGTGGCACTTGACGTAACGATTTCTCTAGAATTAAAGCAAGAAGGAATTGCTAGAGAATTGGTCAACAGAATTCAGAATCTAAGAAAAGATTCAGGATTTGATGTAACAGATAAAATTAAAGTACATTTGCAAAAAAATACGGACCCGAGCCAAAGCGAACAGTCGAAGCAATTAGAAAACGCAGTAAAAGCAAACGAAGATTATATCAAATCAGAAACGCTTACTGAAACATTAGTTTTTGAAGAAAACTTAGACAACGGAACAGAAATAGAATTTGACGAAATAAAAACAAAAATATCAATTACAAAATAATTAGAAAATGATAGATGAAATTGCAAGATACTCCGATGCTGATTTAGCTGAGTTCAAAGAATTAATACTAAAAAAAATTGCTAAAGCACAATCAGATTTAGAGTTGATTAAAAGTGCCTACATGAATGATTTAAACAACGGAACTGACGATACTTCGCCTACATTCAAAGCCTTTGAAGAAGGAAGCGAAACCATGTCAAAAGAAGCGAATTCGCAATTGGCTATCCGTCAAGAGAAGTTTATTCGTGATTTGAAAAACGCGCTTTTCCGTGTAGAAAACAAAACCTACGGAACTTGTAAAGTAACAGGAAAATTAATCAGCAAAGAAAGATTAATGATTGTTCCTCACGCTACAATGAGCATCGAAGCAAAAAATATGCAACGATAGTTCAGTAATCATAAAGTAACTAACGCTCCGTTCGGAGCGTTTTTTTTAGAAAATAACACTACTTTTGCGGCATTAAAATTTATAAAATGAATTTACGAAAAGCGTATTTGATAGTTTTTATCATTTTACTCGTTGATCAAATTTCCAAAATATACATCAAAACCAATTTCATTTACGGTGAAAGCGGACAAATTGATGTGACCCGTTGGTTCAAAATCCTATTGATAGAAAACGAAGGAATGGCCTGGGGAACAGTAATTCCTGGCATGTACGGAAAATTATTTCTCACTCTTTTCAGACTCGTTGCTGTTACAGGAATTGGCTATTGGCTTTGGGACTCTGTCGAAAAAAAACACAGTTCAAACTATTTGATTGTGGCTATTTCGCTGATTCTTGCAGGCGCTTTTGGAAACATTATCGATTCTGTTTTTTATGGAGTAGTATTCGATGATAGCTACGGGCATTTGGCTACTTTATTCACAGATAAACCCTACGGAACTTGGTTTCACGGCAAAGTAGTGGATATGTTATACTTTCCATTATTCGAAGGCAATTGGCCAGAATGGTTCCCAATTTTGGGCGGAAATCACTTTAAATTCTTCAATGCGATTTTCAATATTGCCGATATGGCGATTTCTACAGGGGTTGGGATTTTGATTGTTTTCAACAAAAAAGCGTTTTATCAAAGTCATTAAAACTCATAAACAGCGTTCGGAGTTACACAATAATCTAGCTTCACATCGTTTTCAAAAACATCTATAATTTTTTCTTCGGGTTCGAAAAAGGAAAGTCCAATTTTGATGGTTTCAGGTTGGCATTCCGTCAAGAATTTGTCGTAAAAACCTTTGCCATATCCTGCGCGATGTCCGTTTTTGTCAAAAGCTAATAGCGGCACGAATACCACTTCGATTTTGCGAGTTGGAACTTCTAAACCATCAACAGGTTCGGGAATATTGTATTTGTTTTTCTTGATTTTGGTATTATCAGTCAGCAGGAAATGGGTCATTTCTCTAGTTTTAAAATCACTTTTTGAAATAATAATTTCTTTGTCTTTCCCAGAAAGTAAATGCAGGATATATTCCGTATTGATTTCTTTTTGTTCTGTTATGGGAAGAAAAATATGAAAATAGTTTTTCTCCCAGATAGCAAGCGTCAGCAGTTTATTGGCAATAGCCAAACTCATTTCCTCCAACTCGCGTTCTGCAAGTTGGTTTCTAAAAGTTTTATATTGCAGTCGTAATTCTTTTTTATTCATAGTTCACTTGAAAATATAAAAGTAGTTAAATTCATAATCTCTTTTTAAATACTATCATTATTTCAGTATTGATTTTATTAACTTTGTTGGATGAACAACCCAACTCTCGAACTTCAAATTCAAACTTTGCCTAGTGGTCCGGGCGTTTATCAATATTATGACAAGGAAGGGAAAATCTTGTACGTGGGCAAAGCCAAAAATCTAAAAAAGAGAGTTTCCTCTTATTTTAATAAAATTCACGACACGGCCAAAACCAATGTTTTGGTCAAGAAGATTGTAACCATAAAACATATCGTCGTTCCCACCGAAACCGATGCACTTTTATTAGAAAACAACCTCATAAAAACTTTACAACCGCGCTATAATGTATTGTTGCGTGATGACAAAAGTTACCCTTGGATTTGCATCAAAAAGGAACCTTTTTCAAGGATATTTCCCACTAGAAAATTAATCAAAGATGGCTCCGAATATTATGGTCCTTACACCAGTTTCAAGACGGTAAGCACTATATTAGATTTGATAAAAGAACTGTATCCGCTGCGGACGTGCAACTATGATTTGAGTAAATCCAATATCGAAAACAATAAATTTAAAGTTTGCTTAGAATATCATATAGGCAATTGCAAAGGGCCTTGCGAAGGATTTGAGTCATTAGAAGATTACCAAAAACAAGTGGACGCTATTCGCGAAATCTTGAAAGGAAATTTTAAGGAATCAATGAAAGATTTTAAAAAAGTAATGACCGATTTAGCGCGTGACATGCACTTTGAAGAAGCCCAAAAAATAAAAGAAAAAATCGACATTCTCGAAAATTACCAATCGCGCTCTACTATTGTCAATCCAAAAATTACCAATATTGATGTTTTTTCGATAGTTTCAGACGAAAGTGCCGCCTTTGTCAATTTCCTTCAAATTTCTCACGGCTCGATTATTCGGTCGCATACTATGGAAATCAAAAAGAAACTTGATGAACCCGACGAAGAATTATTAGAGTTAGCGATAATAGAACTCAGAGAACGTTTTCAATTGTTATCCAAAGAAATTATAGTTCCTTTTGACGTAGAAGTGGGCGAAAACATAAAAGTTACCGTTCCGCAATTGGGCGACAAAAAACAAATTCTCGATTTATCGATTCGCAACGCTAAATTTTTCCGAATCGAACAACTGAAACAACTACAAATAGTAGATCCAGATCGTCACGCCAATAGAATTATGTCGCAAATGCAGAAAGATTTGCGATTGCCCGTGGAACCAAGACATATTGAATGTTTTGATAATTCAAACATTCAAGGAACCAACCCAGTTTCGGCTTGCGTTGTTTTCAAAGATGGAAAACCCAGCAAAAAAGACTACCGCCATTTCAACATAAAAACGGTGGAAGGACCAGATGATTTTGCCTCTATGACCGAAGTGGTGTACAGACGATACAAACGATTATTAGACGAAAACGAACCATTACCACAACTCATCATCATCGATGGTGGAAAAGGGCAATTATCATCGGCTCTGAAAAGTATAGATGAATTAGGGTTGCGAGGAAAAATTACGATTATTGGCATTGCCAAAAGATTGGAAGAATTGTTTTATCCGGGCGATTCGATTCCGTTATATTTAGACAAAAAGTCCGAAACATTAAAAGTGATCCAGCAATTGCGGAACGAAGCACACCGTTTCGGGATTACTTTTCATCGAGACAAAAGAAGTAAATCAGCCCTTAATTCTTCTATTGAAAGTATTCCAGGAATAGGCGAAAAAACGATGTTAGTGTTGATTCAACGTTTTAAAAGTGTTAAAAGATTAAAATTAGCCACAGAAAAAGAAATTTCTGAAGTTGTAGGTATATCAAAAGCCAAAAAAATTACCGACTTTTACAAAACAAATTAGCAATTTTTTATGAGCCTATTCCAGCTGTACGTTTCAAGCTCTCTACAAAAAAACTTTTTTTCTAATAAAAAAAAAGGAGCTTCTTTGGTCGCTCTTTTTTTTCAAGAAAAAATAGTTTTCTTGTCCTCGAGGCTTTCCACTTCCATCTGGGGCTTAACGAGTCTATTATCTATTGTCTTTTTTCTGTACTCTCAAAAAAATTTCGCGCAGGACACCCTAAAAAAACCCAAAATCGGTCTAGTTTTAAGTGGTGGTGGCGCAAAAGGTTTCGCTCATATTGGCGTGTTGAAAGTTTTAGAACAAGCAGGAATCAAAATAGATTACATTGGCGGAACCAGTATGGGTGCAGTTGTAGGAGGGCTTTATGCCTCTGGATATAATGTAGCACAAATCGATTCGATTGTTACAACGACCAATTTTGACAACTTATTAATAGATTATATTCCGCGTTCGTCCAAGAGTTTTTATGAAAAAAGGAATGATGAGTTATATTCACTAGTACTTCCTTTCAACAACTTCAAAATTGGGGTTCCCCAATCGCTATCAAAAGGAATGTTTAACTACAATATGTTTAACCGCCTCACTTTACATGCAAGACATATTAGAGATTTCAACCAGTTGCCAATTCCCTTTTTGTGTATAGCCACCGACATTGAAAAAGGACAACAAGTTATTTTAGACAAAGGAGTTTTAGCGCAAGCACTTTTCGCCAGTTCAGCATTGCCATCCGTGTTTTCGCCTGTAATACTTAACGGAAAACTTTTGGTAGATGGCGGCGTCAGTAATAATTATCCCATTGAAGAAATTAGGAAACTTGGTGCTGATATTATCATTGGTGTTGATGTGCAAAACGGGCTCAGAGATAGAACCAACCTTCAAGATGCCACAAAGATTTTATTTCAAATCACTAATCTTGATATGATTGAAAGAATGAAATTAAATTCAAAAAGAACAGATATTTACATAAAACCTGACATCAAGGAGTATGGAGCGGTATCTTTTGAAAAAGCGAGAGAAATCATCGAAAAAGGCGAGGAAGCGGCATTTTCTGTTTACGAAGAAATTGATAAATTAGCCGATAAGGCAAATCCGTACCAAAAGCCTAAATTAAAAATACCATCGGATAGTTTGCATATTATAGAAATCGTCTGCAACAATATAGATCATTATTCGAAAGCTTATATTGAAGGAAAATTACGATTTAAGGAAGGTTCAAAAATTAGGTATGCAGATTTAGAAACAGGGATCAATACTATTGATGCAACGCGCAATTTTGGAATTGTAACATATTCCTTAGAACCTAATGGTTCTGGAGATAATTTGGTTCTAAACCTTACTGAAAATCCTATAAAATCCTATTTGAAATTTGGACTACATTATGACGGATTATTCAAAAGTTCGGTTTTGGCAAACATTACAACTAAATTCGCTCTTTTTAAAAACGATGTGGCTTCATTCGATTTGATTATTGGGGATAATGTGCGGTATAATTTTGATTATTACATTGATAAAGGATATAATTTAAGTATCGGATTCAAATCACAACTGAATCAATTCAGCGAAAATAATGCTAATCAAATAAAAAGTTCGTTTTCTAATCCATTTACAAATTCTATCAACGTCAATTTTTTAGATATAACCAATGAGTTGTACTTTCAATCCATTTTTGCTCAAAAATTTCTAATTGGGTTAGGAATGGAACACAAATATTTACATATAAACGCTGAAACAATTACCACAACAGAAGCTACAGTTGACAAAAGTCATTACGGAGCAGTTTTTGCTTACATGAAATATGATTCCTTTGACAACCGATTTTTCCCAACAAAAGGATGGTATTTTAACGGTGATTTGCGTAACTATTTATTTTCTTCCAATTATACTGGAAAATTCAAGCCTTTTTCAATAGCTAAAGCTGATGTAGGAATCGCAGTAAAAGTGGTAAAAAATACTACCTTCAAATTTCAAACAGAAGGAGGTTTTTCTATCGGACAAAACAGCGTTCCCTTTTTTGATTTTGTTATGGGCGGTTACGGCTTTACTCCAATTAATAATTTTAAACCGTTTTATGGATATGATTTTTTGAGTATCGCCGGAGATAGTTATTTAAAGTCATCCATAACCTTTGACTATCAAATTTTTAAGAAAAACCATTTAAATTTTTCGGCAAATTATGCCAATATTAGTAATAATCTGTTTGATTCACTAGATTGGTTGTCACTCCCAAAATATTCTGGTTATGCTTTAGGGTATGGTTTAGAAACAATCATCGGGCCTGTAGAAGTAAAATATACTTGGTCACCAGAAACTAACAGAGGATTTACGTGGTTCAGCATTGGACTCTGGTTTTAACTTAATCGCTACTTCTTAGTTGCAAATTCTTCTCTTACCAAATTATTTAGGACGTAAAGACAAAAGTCTATTGTGATGAATGTAAAAAAAGTACGTATTTTTTATACAAAGTGAAAAAATAACCTGCAAGGAACAGTGACTTATGCAAATGTTCTGTTAAACTTTGTTTTTTGATAAAAAAAACACAAAACCTTAAGTATCTTTGCAGTATAAATAAGTAAGGGGTGGTTTCCTTATTTGTTTCGTATAAATTTCATAATTTATATTTTTTGGTTAGTTAATAGCATTAAACTCAGTCATTCATTTGACTGGGTTTTTTTGTTTTTATACATTTGGAACAAAATTTGCAGTGGCTGTCAATAAATACTCTAAAATGACAATAAAAAAAATAATTCTAATAGTAGTACTTTTTATTACTCTAAGTTTTGATTCTCGACAAACTGAAGCTTTTGATGTAGGAGAATTTTTTACATTTCGCATTCATTATGGGCTAGTGAACGCAGGTTATACCACTTTAGAAGTTAAAGAAGCAACTATTAACAACAAAAAAGTCTTTCACGTTATTGGTAAAGGATATACCACTGGCGTTTCAAAGTTTTTTTTCAAAGTAGAGGATCTATACGAAAGCTATATTGACAAAGAGACTCGAAACCCCTATCAATTTGTTAGGAAAATTGATGAAGGAGGTTATACTAAAAACCAGCAGGGATTTTTTAACCAAGATGAAAATAATATTTTGGTAAAAGATTATAAGCACCATACCGAGCAGACGTTCGCTATTCCTAAAAACACTCAAGACATTTTGTCGTCGTTTTATTATTTACGGAATTATCCCAATATTGATAAAATGAAAACGGGAGAATTTGTGGGCATTGATATGTTTTTTGACGAACAAACAACAAAATTTAGGTTAAAGTTTATTGGTCGGGAAAATATTAGGACTAAATTTGGCACTGTCGCAAGTATGATTTTTCGACCATTTGTTCAATCCGGACGAGTTTTTAAAGAAGAAGAAAGTTTAACGATTTGGATTTCTGACGACGAAAATAAAATACCCCTAAAAATAAAAGCAAATCTTGCCGTAGGCTCGTTAAAAGCAGAGTTAGAAGGTTTCAAAGGATTACATCATCCGTTTAAAGTAATAGTAAAAAAGTAACCTTTTTAATTAATCACTAATCGATAAAGAAATCGTGGTTTTTTGGAAAAACAGCTACAAAATCAGATAAAATAATCAATTTGAAAAAAGCATACTTCATTATAATTTTGCTGGTTTCATTCGTTTCCTGCCAGAAGCCGGAAACAAGTAGCCTAATTCCAAACCTAAAAAACAATCTCCGCGTAGAACAATTTGGGCTAAATTTTAATGATTACAACGTGCTTCAGGACACGGTGCAAAGTGGCGACACCTTTGGAAGCATTATAGAAAAGCAAAACATTGGCGACAAGCAAGTTTATGACATCGTTAATAAAGTTAAAGACACTTTTGATGTTCGAACAATTCGCATTGGAAAACCATTTACAGCCTTGCGTTCTAAAGACCGCTATAAAAAACTACAATATTTTATTTATCAACCTGACAGAGCCAGTTATTATGTCATAGATTGTAGAGATGCAATTCGTGTTATAAAGGTCACAAGACCCGTTCGATATAAGAAAAGAACAATCGCCGGAGCATTACAAGGCTCTTTTTCGGAAGAATTGAGCAAGCAAGGCGTTGATGTGGGTTTGGCCAATACCTTAATTAAAGTTTACGCTTGGTCAATTGATTTTTTCAAGTTAAAAAAAGGAGATCAATTTGGTGTTATTTTTACTGAAAGATACATTGACGACACAATTTATGACGGAGTAGATAGTTTGAAAGCTGCCTTTTTTGAATACAAAGGCAAAATGATTTATGCTTTTCCGTTTGCTCAAAACGAAGGTTCGAGAAAAATGGATTATTATGATGAAAACGGAAAAGCACTCAAGAATTTTTTCCTTAAATCACCGCTCAAATATGCCAATATCACTTCGCGTTTCACAAGAAGTAGATTTCATCCCGTACAAATGATTTGGAAAGCACACAAAGGAACCGATTATGCTGCGCCAACCGGCACACCAATTATGACAACTGCCGCTGGAATTGTAGAGCAAACGGGTTACACGGCAGGAAACGGAAATTTTGTAAAAATCAAACACGACAGAACTTATTCAACCCAATATCTTCATATGTCCAGAATTCTGGTTCGCCGAGGACAAAGAGTAGCTCAAGGAAGCATAATTGGTAAAGTAGGAAGCACCGGACTCTCAACAGGATCGCATGTTTGTTATCGATTCTGGAAAAACGGAGTTCAAGTGGATGCCTTACGATTAAAATTACCCAACTCACAACCTATGGAGAGCAAAAATCTTCCCCGATTTAAGCAAAAAATTGAATCTTTGAAGTGGGAATTAGATAGTATTGCGAATCTATAAGTTTAGAATATTTCATGCTTTTTTCAATGATAATGAAAGCATTGTTTATTTTACAAACTAAAATTGTAATTTCGCCACTAAATTTAACACCTAATGGCATTACAAAACACCAACCCCACAACAACTTTAGCTTGGCAAAAACTACAGCACCATTTTCAGGAAATGAAAACTGCTTCTATGAAGGAAATGTTTACTGAAGACGCTACAAGAGCAGCAAAATTCCATTTTAATTGGAATGATTTTATCGTTGATTACTCTAAAAATATAATCAATCAGGAAACCATAAAATTGTTACTTGAGTTGGCAAATGAATTCCAATTAAAGGATGCAATTGCTAAATATTTTGATGGCGATATCATTAATCAAACCGAAAATAGAGCTGTTTTACATACCGCATTACGTGCAAAAGAAACTGCTGTAGTAAAAGTTGACGGTTCAACTATCATTCCAGAAGTTTTTGAAGTAAAAAGCAAAATAGAAAAGTTTACAAACGAAGTCGTAAACGGAGACAGAAAAGGCTATTCGGGAAAACCATTTACGGATGTTGTCAACATCGGGATTGGCGGATCCGACCTGGGACCGGCGATGGTTGTTGAAGCTTTGCAGTACTATAAAAACTACTTGAATGTTCATTTTGTATCCAATGTGGATGGCGATCATGTAAACGAAATTATCAAGAAACTCAATCCTGAAACAACGCTATTTGTGATTGTTTCTAAAACTTTTACTACTCAAGAAACATTAACGAATTCGGAGACGATTAGAGAATGGTTTTTGAAAACAGCTTCGCAAGAAGATGTCGCCAAACATTTTGTGGCGGTTTCAACTAATTTGCAAAGAGTAACTGAGTTTGGAATAAATCCAGATAACGTTTTCCCAATGTGGGACTGGGTTGGCGGACGATTTTCACTTTGGAGCGCCGTTGGACTTTCAGTAAGTTTGGCTGTAGGTTTTGATAATTTCAATGCATTATTAGCTGGAGCCAATGAAATGGACGAGCATTTTAAAACGGAAGATTTTGATAAAAACATTCCAGTGGTTTTGGCTTTGTTAAGCATTTGGTACAACAACTTTTTTGAAGCCGAAAGCGAGGCCTTGATTCCTTACACACAATATTTACAAAAATTGGCTCCTTACTTGCAACAAGGCATCATGGAAAGCAACGGAAAAAGCGTCGGTCGTGACGGTAAACCAGTTAATTACCAAACAGGAACAATTATATGGGGCGAACCGGGAACCAATTCGCAACACGCCTTTTTTCAATTGATTCATCAAGGAACAAAATTGATTCCTACAGATTTTATTGGATTTGTAAAACCATTATACGGCAATGAAGATCATCACAACAAATTAATGTCTAACTTTTTTGCACAAACGGAAGCTTTGATGAATGGTAAAACAAACGAACAAGTGCAAGCCGAATTCGTCAAACAAGGACTTGCTCCAAAAACAGCAGAATTCCTTTTACCTTTTAAAGTTTTCAACGGAAACAAACCTACAAATACTATTTTGATACAAAAGTTGACCCCAAAAACATTAGGTTCTTTAGTAGCACTTTACGAACACAAAATTTTTGTTCAGGGAGTGATTTGGAACATTTTTAGTTATGACCAATGGGGAGTTGAATTGGGCAAACAATTGGCTAATTCTATCTTAGAAGAAATACATGCTGAAAAGGTTAGTAATCACGACAGCTCAACTGAGTTTTTGTTGAATCATTTCCTGCAGAATAAATAAAATTCGTGTCCATTTTTATAGTATAGATAGTGTTAATTTACTAAAAACCTTGATTTTTTGATAAATCTAGGTTTTTTTGTAAAAGTATTTCGAATCACTTTTTTTTGTCTTTTAGGTGCTTTTCACTCAACTTTTTTATCAACAGCGGTTATAACTTTTATTAATAATATACAACTGATTATCAGTTAATTAGGATTAAAAAATGGACTATAATGGCAATAAAAACTTTAGGTTGTTAACAATGATTTACCAAACCAAAGTTTATTAACAATTACTTAACACTTATTAGGTTTTAATGTTAGAATTTTGCCAAAAATTATTAAACTTAACTCAAACAAAAGATGAAAAAAATTATTTTACTTTTTATTTTTCTCTCGTCCATCGTTGGACATTCCCAAGTAACAAATTCTAGTATTAATGGAACTGTAAAAAGTGTTGGCGGAGAAAGTCTTCCGGGCGCAACCGTTGAAGCAATTCACACCCCTACAGGTTCCAAGTATTTTGCAACAACTGATGCTAAAGGTGCTTATGCAATCCCATCAGTACGACCTGGAGGACCCTACACTGTAAAAGTTTCTTTTATTGGTTACAAAACAGCCGAAATTACCGAGATTAATGCTCCTTTAGGTAACAAGATAACTGTTAATGTTGATATAGCAAACGAAGTTAATGCACTTGAAGAGGTTGTTGTCACAAAATCAAACTCTAACAGTATATTTTCAAAAGGCAGAACTGGAGCCGCAACACAATTTTCTAACAGACAAATCACCGCAGTACCAATATTAGGATCTAGGTCTATAAATTCTGTTACAAAATATAGCGCATACGCAGGAGCTAACGGTTCTTTTGGAGGTCAGGATTCTAGAGCAAATAACTTTACAATTGATGGTTCTGTTTTTAATAACGGATTTGGTCTTGGAAGTGATTCGCAAGCGGGTGGTAGAACAGGTTCTACTGCAATCTCTCTTGACGCTATTGAGCAATTGCAAGTAAACATTGCGCCTTACGATGTTCGTCAATCTGGTTTTACAGGTTCTGGTATAAATGCCGTTACGCGCAGTGGAACTAATGAGATTGAAGGATCTGTGTATAATTCTTTCAGAAATAATGGAAAAAATTATGTAGGAACTAAAGCTGGCGATGCTACAATTATTCCAGCGAAATTTGATGAAACTATTTGGGGTGCCAGATTAGGAGCGCCAATTATCAAAAACAAATTGTTCTTTTTTGGTAATTTCGAAACAATCGAAAAAACTAGTCCAGCAACAACTTGGACTTCGACGGGTTCGCCAAATGCAGGAGCGCAAACTTCTTTGCCAACATACACACAAATGCAAGATTTATCAAAATTGATGTTTGATAAATTTGGTTACGAAACAGGTCCTTTTGAGAATTTTGATGCAGTAAGTGAGTCAACCAAGTTCTTGGGTAGATTAGATTGGAATGTTAATGATAATCACAAAGTATCTTTGCGTTATGTACAACACGATTCATCATCAGACGAATTAATTTCAAATTCTAATTCAGCAGGTTTAGGAAACAGAAGAACATCACCGAACGCTATGTCATATAAGAACAGCGGATATGTGATTGAAGATAATACAAAATCTTTGGTTTTAGAAGTGAATAGTAAATTTTCAGAAAGATGGAGTAATACCTTCATCGGAGGATATGATTTACAAGAAGAGAATAGAGGTCTACAAGGAGGAGGGCTTTTCCCAACAATAGATATTAGAAATGGGTCGCCAACTGCAGCAACTTTAATTTCTGTAGGACTAGATCCATTTACACCTGGAAATTTGTTAGATTATTCTACACTACATTTCACAGATAATGTTACTGCTCGTTTTGGTAAACACACATTGGTGTTTGGTGCAAATTATGAAAAATTTAAATCAAACAACTCGTTTTTTCCTGCATCTAATGGAGTCTATGTTTTTGATTCATTAGCAGCTTTTACTGCTGCAGCAACTACTTCTGCAGCGAACGGCAACAGACCATCATTAACTAACTTGCCATCTCGTTTTCAATTTAGATACTCAGCTTTGCCAGGTGGAGAAGATCCATTGCAAGTGTTAGAATATAGTAAATACGATTTATATGCTCAGGATGAAATCAAAGTTAGTGATCGATTTACACTTACAGCTGGTTTACGTGCGACATTAGTTTCTTTTAAAGACACTGCGCTTGAGAATCCTCTGGTAAATACGTTAACTTTTGCAAATGGAGAGAAATTCAACACTGGTTTGATGCCAGACACACAAGTTGTATTTGAACCAAGAGTAGGTTTTAATTTAGATGTTGCTGGAGATGCTAAAACTCAAGTTCGTGGAGGAAGCGGAATTTTCACAGGAAGACCACCTGCTGTATTTTTATCAAATGCAATTGGTAATAATGGAGTTTTGACAGGATTTATTGATGTAAGTGGAGCAGCCTTGACTGCTGGGGGTTATGGTTTCACACCAAATCCGCAGGACTACTTTACACCGGCTGTTGCAACTTTACCTACACAAGTTGATTTAGCATTTACTTCTACAAATTTTAAATTTCCTCAGTCTTGGAAAACCAACTTAGCGGTCGATCAAAAATTAGCATTTGGTTTTGTAGGAACTATCGAAGGGCTTTTTAGTAAAAACATCAATGCCATTTACTATTATAATGCCAATTTAGAAAAACCAGTTGGAACTTTTACAGGAACTGACAACAGACCAAGATTTGCACGTAACGACGCGGGTAATCGTATCAATGATAATGTTTCGAATGCTATCGTTCTTGCTAACACCAATGAAGGTTATTTTTATTCTGCAACTTTCAAATTAGAATATCCGTACAATAAAGGGTTTTGGGGATCTTTCGCTTATACACATTCAGGTGCTACTGATTTAATGTCAGCGGGTTCTATAGCTTCAGGATCTTGGACAAATGCTAGATCCGTAAACGGAAATAATGATTTGTCCTCAGCGACTGCCGATAATAATACGCCTCATAGATTAGTGGGTATTCTTGGATATAAAATAAACTATGGCGATAAATTTGGAGGATCCACTTCGTTTAACTTGGGTTATATCGGAGAGCAATCAGGGGCATTTACCTACACTTACACTGGAGATATGAATGGAGATGGAGCATCGTTTAATGATTTGATATATGTGCCTAAAGCTGCTAGTGAAATTCGTTTTCAATCACTTACAGTTGTAAGTAATGGTGTAACTACTATTTATACCGAAGCACAACAACAAGAAGCTTTTGATAATTACATCAATCAAGATGCTTATTTATCGGGCAAAAGAGGCCAGTATGCCGAAAGAAATGCACACGTTCTACCAATGTTAAATAGAATTGATATATCGGTAACTCAAGACCTTTTTGTAAAAATCGCTGGAAAGCATAATAATTTCCAAATACGAGCTGACATCTTGAATTTCGGTAATTTGTTAAATAGAGATTGGGGCGTTTCTCAAAGATTTACAAACAGAAACGTTTTGAATTACAGAACAACTACAGCTGACGTTCCTTACTATCAATTGGCGACTCAAACGGATGCTGCTGGAAACAGATTTCTTATAAAAGACACTTTCCAAAAAAATGCTTCTGTATTTGATGTTTGGCAAGCACAAATTACTTTAAGATACATTTTCGGAAAGTAATTTATAAAAAATAGTTTTACAAAAAAACCTCACTTGATTTTGTCAAGATGAGGTTTTTTTATGCTTTTTTATATATATTTGTTTAAACAAAAAATATATTATGTACGAAATCATTCAAAAGTTTCATTCGGGTTGGGCGTATCTAACACTACTTATTTTAGCAGTAGCAGTTTTAAATGCGGTAGTAGGATTAGTTTCTAAAAAAGAGTTCGCCGCTAAAGATCGAAAGATTGCACTATTTGCCTTAATCGCTACCCATATTCAAATTCTAGTAGGTCTAATTTTGTATTTTGTTTCCCCATTAGGTTTAGCCTCTTTTGGACAAATGTCCGACAAAGCGCTTCGATTAACTTCATTAGAGCATCCTCTAATTAATATTCTCGCCGTTGTATTGATTACAATCGGTTGGTCTAAACATAAAAAATTGGAAAATAGTGAAACCAAATTTAAAACGTTTTCAATATACTACAGTTTAGGTTTGTTGCTTATTTTAAGCAGAATTCCATGGGCGATGTGGCTATAAATGATTAAGTCCTGAAAAGGGCTTTTTTTATCTAAGTATGGTTTTTGCAAATGGAAGTTCAACTAAAAGTCAGAATGAAATCAAGTAATATTTCATCCGTTCAACTTTCAAATTAGGTACGACACTCAATATGGTGAATTAGCAAATAAATAGGGTAACGGGAATTTTAAAATTATGATAAAAAAGTTAATCACACTTTTCTTTTCCATTTCAATTGTAGGTCTTGTAATGAGTCAAAATTTGTTGGTTACTAAGCAAATTGTAACTGTTTCGAAGGATAGCATCAACAAAAACAAAGCGCTATTGCCTCAAGAATTTATTCCGGATAGTCTGTTTTCAGCAAAGGGAAAGTTCAAGTTCTACAAAAAAGATGCTCGCGCTTCGTATTATGCTAGTAAATTTCACGGAAAAAAAACCGCAAGTGGTAAAAAATACGACCAAACAAAATATACTGCTGCTCATAAAAAACTGCCTTTTGGAACCATTGTAAGAGTTACAAATGAAGCAAACGGAAAATCTGTTATTTTAGAAATTAATGATAGAGGACCTTTTGTTAGATCACGAGAAATAGATCTTTCTAAACGGGCCTTTATGGAAATTGCCAGCAGTAAATCATCTGGTTTAGTTAAGGTAACTATGGAGGTGCTACAAAAATAATTTTACCAAGCCGTAAAAGGATTTTTACTCAAAAAAGAATTATAATAGCGCTGGTCATTAGTTACTTCTTTGCCCAGCCAAATTGGTTTTTCGAAAGTTTCCGATTCTGATTCAAGTTCGATTTCAGCAATAATCAAGCCCTCATTTTCGCCATAAAACTCATCCACTTCAAAGATGTGATTTCCTATTTTTACTTCAAATCGGGTTTTGTCGATGATGCCTTTTTCACACAATTTCAATAAAGCTAAAGCCTCATCAACAGGAATTTCTTTTTCCCATTCAAAACGTGACAGTCCCGATTCATTAGAAATCCCCTTGATAGTCAGGAATCCTTGCTCTCCTTTGATGCGAACTCTAACGTTGCGTTCTGGAACGACGCTCAAATAACCCTGTGCAATTCGGTTTTTGGCGAAAGCCGCTGCTTTAAAATCGTGTGATGTTACTAAAAATTTTCTTTCTATTTCTATCATTTTGTCGTTGAGAGGCACGAAGCAATCTTTTAAAGATTTTCGTTTGATTTATTCTTAAATTTTATTTTATCCAGTCTATTTGTCATTCTGACGAAGGAGGAATCTCAACAAAATTGAGCAACTAACAGAGATTTACACGTGTTGGACAAACAAAAATAAAGAAGTCTAATCCTTTAAATTATATTTTGTTACGGATAAGAATTTACAATTTATGTCAAATGTAAAAAATTTCTAAACGTTTCTCTGAATAATAATTTACATAAATTTGTAATATCATTGTAAGTTAGTGTGATTTTGTCATTTCGACGAAGGAGAAATCACATAACGTGAGCAACAAATGAGATTTCTCCTTCGTCGAAATGACAAATAGATGCCTGAAATTAATCCAAATAGAAAAATCATACACATCGATATGGATGCTTTTTTTGCATCTGTAGAGCAAATGGACAATCCTGCTTTGCGCGGAAAACCTATTGCAGTAGGCGGGTCCGAAAATCGTGGCGTAGTGGCTGCAGCAAGTTATGAAGCGAGAAAATTTGGAGTTCGAAGCGCCATCAGTGGTGTGTTGGCCAAAAAAAATTGTCCGGATTTAATTTTTGTAAAACCGAGATTTGATCGTTACGCGGCAATTTCAAACAAAATTAGAGCCATATTCTACGATTATACCGATTTAGTGGAGCCGCTCTCGCTCGATGAAGCCTATCTTGACGTCACTGTAAATAAAAAAGGAAATCCAAGCGCGACTTTATTGGCACAGGAAATAAGGTTGCGTATTTTAAATGAAGTGGGATTGACGGCTTCAGCGGGAATTTCAGTGAATAAATTTGTAGCAAAAATTGCTAGTGATTACAATAAACCGAATGGGCAAAAAACTGTTACTCCAGACGAAGTCATTCCTTTTCTAGAAGTTTTACCCATCAGAAAGTTTTACGGCGTAGGGAAAGTTACTACCGAAAAAATGTATCAATTGGGTATTTTCACGGGATTAGAATTAAAAAGCAAATCGTTAGAATTCTTGGAAAAACACTTCGGGAAGTCGGGAAATTTCTATTATAATGTGGTGCGAGGAATTCACAACAGTGAAGTAAAGCCAGACCGAATTACTAAATCTGTGGCTGCCGAACATACTTTTGACATCAATCTTTCTTCGGAAATTTTTATGGTCGAGCAATTAGAAAACATCGCCAAAGCATTAGAAAAAAGATTGAAAAAGTACCGCATAGCAGGAAAAACCGTTACGCTGAAAATAAAATATAGTGATTTTACGCAGCAAACCCGCAGCAAAACGCTGCCTTATTTTATGTCGGATCAAACATTGATTATGGAGACCGTAAAAGAACTTTTGTTTCAGGAACGGATGAGAGATTCGGTTAGACTACTCGGGATTTCCTTGAGTAATTTAAACACCGAAGGAAAAAAGACCGTTGTGGTGCAGTTGAAATTCGCTTTTTGATACTATAGTTGAAAGATCTTATTTCATAAAGTGTGTAAAAAAAAAGATGAAGGTTTGGATGTATTTTTGTGATTGCTTTTGTGTTAAAGTGATGCAGTATTCTACAATTTTGCCCCAATCGAAACATAAGCGGTGCGTCCTTCCCCAGGTATAATTCCGGGACCGGGATAACCACCCGCTCTTCTGCTGGCATAGGTATTATTCGATATATTATTTATGCCTGCGCGAATGTTAAAATTTTTAAGGAATTTGTATTCAGTGGACAAATCAAGAACATTATATTTATCTAATAATCCTGTAATACCATTAGCCGAAGGAGTAATAGTATTATTGGCATCAGTAAAAATTTTCCCAGACATTCTGTATTGTATGGTCGCAGAGATATTGTTGTTGCCCCAGGAAATTCCAAAATTATGAATGTATCTTGGTGCATTTTCTACTCTATTTCCTGCTAAATTTGTTTTAGTAATAGTGATGTTTGGCGTAGTTCCTGAGGTTGTAAAAACATTGAAATCGGTATAACGACTGTCAATAAAACTCATAGTTGCAAATACATCTAGGTTGCCATACGGTTTTTCAATTTCCAATAACTTGGTAATGTTTAAATTTACAAAGCTTTCTATTCCCTTATTTACGGTTTCTCCAAGATTAGTTCTGTATAAAAACGTACCTTTCGCTGGATCGTTGTCGATAAATTGTCTTACGCCACCAATCCTATTTTTATAACTCAAGTAAAATAAACCGAAATCAAAATTGAGAAAGTCTTTTACAGTTCCTCTGTAGCCTAAATCGGCATTAAATCCGCTTGCATCTTTGAGGTTTGGATCAATAACATCGGTTACAGCGGGTGGTGTAAAATCTGAAAATAATACGGGTCTAAACGCTTGTGTGATATTGGCATAAAAATTAGTAGATAGGAGTTTGTATTCCAATCCAATTCCAAATAATGGTTGACTTCGTGAAATTTCTTTAGTTGCAAAAGGCAGATCGCTTCCAGCAACAATTCCAAATCTTCCACTTCCTGAGTTTTTAATATACTCATAACGAAATCCGGGAGTTACACTAAATTTATCATTAATTTTAAATTGGTTTTCAGCAAAAAAGGCTAAATTCTCTGTTGTAAAATTTAAATCGCGATCATACCTTCCTTCTACACTATAGTCAGCATCTGGTGCATTTGTTCCTTTTCCGTTTTGAAGACGGTTTGTATTGGCTTTATAAAGTCGAACTCCAAGTGCCAAGTTGTTTTTGATTTTTCCTAGTTCATATTTGAAAATATTTCTATTCTCAATGCCATAATTCTCATAGTAATCGAGGTCGACACGTCTGTTGGAGTATTTATTTGTCGCAGGATTGATAACATCTAACACATTGGGTGCTGCCGTAAAACCTACGCTATTTCGCTCACCAAGTAAGCCGAAAATTTTGGTGTTCGAGGTAAATCTATCATTTACTTTTGTTTCAAAATTAACAGAAAATAGTTTCCAAGGTGCGCTAAACCAATTTCTTTCTCTTAATGATTGTCTGGAGTCCTTGTTGAATTGTTCATCGGTTAAACCACCAGATTGTTGCATTCGGTAGTTCATATTGGTGTACTCTGCAGTTAATTTTGTATTTTGTGTAAAACGGTATTCTACAAACGCATGAGAATTTTTAATAGTATAATCGCTATTTTCTCTCCAACCATCGGCGCTTCTAGAATGATTGTAGACATAGTAGGAGAATTTTTTGTAATTCCCGCCAATAGCGTTAAAACTGCTCATCAATCCGTAGCTTCCAACGGTGTTTTGTGTTTCAAACGAAAATTCCTTTTTCCGCTCTCTTTTTAGCACATAGTTAATCATTCCTCCAAATTGTGGTCCAAATTGCAGGGCACTTCCACCACGAACGATTTCTATCGTTTCCACAGCTTCTAACGGAGGATTATAATAGGCTTCGGGATATCCAAAAACATCAGACGAGATGTCGTACCCGTTTTGTCTTGTGTTCAATTCCCAGCTTCTGTTGGGGCTAAGTCCCCGGACACCGATATTAATTTGAATGCCAGACCCATCATTTTCCCAAATGGTTACTCCGGGTACTCTCGAGAAAATTTCTCTGGTATTATTGGTTGCAAAGTTGCCGTTAATATTGGTAAGTTTTAATACTTCATTTTTTTTTCCCGAAAATAAAACGTTGCTTTTTATTTCAGGCATTCGTTCTGGGCTTTGTTGCTTGGCTAGAATTTCTACAGTTTTTAAATTGGTAATGGTGTCGTTTGGATTTTCTGGGATTTGGCCAAAAACGGGGGAAGTTGATATAAGAACAAGTATTAATCTAAAAAATTTCATTTTTATTAATTTAATTTGAAATGCAAAAATACAATCAATTCTTATTTAGACCTAATAAAAATAACAAATTTTTTTAATATGCCAAAGCCTTATAAACTAGGGAAGAAATATGTTTTTAAGTTCTCAATTGCATGGAATTTGCCTAAGTAACTTTTTAATGTTTAAGAAAAAAGTTGGGAGGGATACTGTCGAATGTGCTTTTTAATAAAAAACCACCCCAATGCGGGATGGTTTAAACGGTATTGCAGCTATTAAATTATTCTATTTCTGAAACTCTCACGGTGTTAACCATACCTTTATCAGCAAGAGGCATTGCTGAAAGCGTTACTAAGAAATCACCTTTTGTAACATACCCATTATTCTTTGCTATTTCATTCAAATCGGAAACAGTATCATCTGTGCTTCCTGAACTGTCATAAAAGAAGGATTTTACGCCCCATAATAAATTAAGACGTGTTAAAATTGTTCGGTTTGAAGTAAAGACTAAAATGTGGGATTGTGGTCTCCAAGCCGAAATTTGAAATGCGGTATACCCACTATTTGTCAAAGTACAAATTGCTTTTGCTTTAATATCATTAGCTACAATCGCAGCATGACGGCAAACAACTTTAGTGATAAAACGTTTTGTTTTTATCTGTGGTGTATTTTGTGGTACGGCAATAAGTGGAGAGTCTTCAACAGCTTGAAGAATTTGTGTCATTTGTTGTATCACTTGAACAGGATAATTACCTGTGGCCGTTTCCCCGGAAAGCATTACTGCATCGGCTCCATCCATAACCGAGTTGGCTACATCGTTTACTTCCGCGCGAGTGGGTGTCAAGCTGGTAATCATAGTCTCCATCATTTGTGTGGCCACAATAACGGGAATCCGTGCAGTTTTTGCTCTTCGAATTAATTCTTTTTGAACAAGTGGAACCTCATGTGCGGGAAGTTCTACACCTAAATCTCCACGTGCCACCATCAAACCGTCGCAATACGCTATAATCTTGTCAATATTTTCAAGCGCTTCTGGCATCTCGATTTTGGCAATGATTGGAATTTTATATTCTGAATGTTTTGCAATTAATTCTTGCAGGTCTTGTAAATCTTCTGGGGTTTTTACAAATGAAAGCGCAATCCAATCTACATTTTGACTAATAGCGAAAATGGCATCTGCGATATCTTTCTCGGTTAATGCGGGTAACGAAATTTTTGTATTAGGAAGATTTACCCCTTTTTTAGATTTCAATTCGCCTCCTTGAAGAACTCGGGCAACAACTTCGGTTTTTTTATCCGTTTCTACGATTTCGAAAATTAATTTACCATCGTCAAGCAATATTTTTTCACCAGGATTGACATCATTTGGAAAATTTTTGTACTTCATGAAAACTTTTTTGGCAGTACCAAGAATGTCTTCGGCAGTTGTAAATGTAATTAAGTCACCATCATTGACAATTACGCCATCTTCCATTACGCCTACCCTAAGTTTAGGGCCTTGTAAGTCCCCAAGAATGGCGGTGGTATATCCAAATTCGTCGTTAAGGCCACGTATTAATTTAATTTTCGCTTTTACATCTTCGTAATCTGCATGCGAAAAATTTATTCTAAACACATTTACACCCGCATCAATCATATCTTTTATGATTTCTCGTGTGCTACATGCAGGTCCGAGAGTGGCTACAATTTTTGTTTTTTTGTTTGTAATCATTGGTATTAAAAAATTAAATTGTTTTTTGCTTTTATTTTGTTTAAATTAACGGAGTAGGCCATTGATATGCCGTCTATTGTGTTTAATAAGGCTTGAATTTCGTCAACATTCATTACGTTGTCTATATTTTCTATTTTTAGAAAATAATCTACTTTTTTAAATTCAGAAAGTAAATAGACTTTGGTCGAAACTTCTATAGCTACATTCGAAAATAGCGTTTGGCTTTTTTCATTTTTTTGCTGAAGGACTTCATTTTTATTTTGAATTAAATTCCAATCGATGGTATTTTCTAAATCTTGATAAGAAAATCTCGAAAATTTTGTTTCTCCTTCTTTAATGTTGATTTGAATTTCATTCCCGTTTTTGCATAAATTTATTGGCAATTTTTGATTTATGAAATAGGCTAATCTATAGTCTTCTAATGAAGTGTGAATAGCAATAAGATGATAATCTATTTCGTCAAACTCGCCAAGATCCAATTTATGAATAGCCATTTCAAGAAAAAATTAGCTGTAAATATAGTATTTCTATTGTTGCATTATTCCCAAAAACAAGATGTTTCAGTTATTTTATAAACGAAAACGTTGTAGATTCGAATAAATTTTGATTATTTGTTGTCCATTACTTTTTGAAACGCAAAATAGGCCCGCTGCGATGCTTTTTCTTCCGCTTTCTTTTTTGAGGTCGCCCTCGCTTTTGCAATTACTTTATCATCGATGCTCAGTTTTACGCCAAACAATCGTTGACCGTCAATGCCGTTGTCATCAAATATGTCATAGTAAAATTGTTTCTTTTCTTTTTGACACCATTCTATGACTAAACTTTTGTAGCTTATTACTTTTCCTTCAAGTCTGGCAATATCAACATAAGGAATAATCACTCTTTTTTGAATGAATTTTTCGCAATATTCATAATTTCGATCAAGATATATTGCTCCAACTAGGGATTCAAAGATATTACCGTGAATGTTGTCTCCAAAATGTTGGACAGGAACCTTGCTATCAATAAAGCGAACCAGATTTAAGTCTTTTCCTAATTCATTTAAATGTTCTCTACTAACAATCTTTGAACGCATTTTTGTTAAATATCCTTCATCTCCAGCGGGAACTTTGCGGAATAAATGTGCCGCAATAACGGCACTTAGCATAGCGTCGCCAAGAAATTCGAGTCGTTCATAACTATTGGGGTTTCCATTTGCGTCTAGTTTATTAGAGGAACGATGTGTGAATGCCTTTTTGAAATAATCTAAATTAATAGGCACAAACCCTAAAATTTCGGACATAGCATCAAAAAAAATCCCGTCTTCAAGAGAACGGGATTTCGAAAATATCTTCTTTATAATATTCATTTATAGCTGAAATTCTAATTTTTTAACCAATACGCATGCGTTATGACCTCCAAAACCAAAAGTATTGCTCATCAAGACACTAACGTTTCGTTTTTGTGCTACATTAAAAGTAAAGTTTAATTTAGAATTAATGCTTTCATCATCAGTAAAATGATTTATGGTTGGGGGAATAATACCGTGTTTGATAGAAAGAATCGAGGCAATCGTTTCTATAGCTCCCGCAGCACCAAGTAAGTGTCCCGTCATTGATTTTGTAGAATTCAAATTCATCGTGTAAGCATGTTCGCCAAAAACATGTTCAATGGCTTTAGATTCTGCCAAGTCACCAAGAGGTGTCGATGTTCCATGCATATTTACACCATCAACATCAGTAGGTTTTAATCCAGCATCTCTCAAACAGTTTAGCATAACATTTTTTGCACCCAAACCTTCGGGATGTGGAGCAGTAATATGGTATGCATCTGCTGACATTCCTCCGCCACCAATTTCGCAATATATTCTTGCTCCTCGGGCTATGGCATGTTCGTATTCTTCCAGAATTAAAGCTCCTGCTCCTTCTCCTAGAACAAAACCATCACGGTCTTTGTCCATCGGTCTTGAAGCGGTTTTTGGGTCATCATTGCGTGTCGAAAGTGCATGCATAGCATTAAATCCCCCCATTCCAGCTATTGTTACTGCCGCTTCAGAACCTCCAGTTACCATAGCATCTGCATGTCCCAATCGAATATAATTGAAAGCATCAATAATAGCATTTGTAGAGGAAGCACAGGCAGAAACCGTGGTAAAATTTGGGCCTCTAAAACCATATTTTATCGAGATATGGCCACCAGCGATATCTGCAATCATTTTTGGTATAAAAAAAGGATTGAATTTTGGAGTTCCATCACCAGCCGCATAATTAAGAACTTCTATTTGAAAAGTTTCTAATCCACCAATGCCCGAACCCCAGATAACTCCAACTCTATCTTTGTCAAGTTTTTCAAGATTAAAACCAGCATCTTGAACAGCTTCATTAGCGGCAACCAAAGCATATTGTGCATAACGGTCCATTTTTCGAGCTTCTTTTCGGTCGATGAAATCTTCAACAATAAAGTTTTTTACTTCGCAGGCAAAATGGGTTCTAAACTTTGTTGGGTCATAATACGTTATTGGAGCTGCTCCACTAACACCATTAATAAGTGCTGTCCAATATTCATGAATATTATTTCCAATAGGAGTAAGTGCGCCTATACCGGTTACAACAACTCGCCTTAATTCCATAATTTAATAAATTAGTGTTTTTAAACAAATAAAACCCATGCTTTCTTGCTGAATTTGAATCACAAAAGAGACATGGGTACTATTATATATATTATTTTTGATTGAAATTCAATCCAGCATTTAATTTAAAAAAATAATAACACCCGTTTACAAATTAGTTAACGGGTGTTTTTATTATTATTTCTTCGCTTCTTCGATGTAAGAAATCGCTTGACCTACAGTAGCAATGTTTTCTGCTTGATCGTCTGGAATTTGAATATCAAACTCTTTTTCGAATTCCATAATAAGTTCTACAGTGTCTAATGAATCAGCTCCTAAATCATTAGTGAAGCTAGCTTCTGTTACAACTTCGTTTTCGTCAACGCCTAATTTGTCTACGATAATCGCTTTTACTCTTGATGCAATGTCTGACATAATTTATAATTTTAAAATTTAATTTGTTGGCAAAAATAAAAAACTTTATTTTAAAACAACTATTTAGTTCATAAATGTGACAGCTAATTTATAAAATAAATTTAACAAAGCGGTTGCAATGTTATTTATTATCACTTTTTATTCCTTTTTTTGCATAAATGAATTCATTACGAGTTATGAAAAAAATGGTGATTTTTGCTTCTGGATCGGGGACTAATGCCGAAAATATTATAAAATATTTTGAAAATAAGGAGGTGGCAACCGTTGTTGCTGTTTTTTCAAATAACCCAAATGCGCAAGTTCTCGAAAGAGCCAAAAGATTCAATATTCCATCCGAAGTTTTCTCCAAAGTAGAATTATTTGAAAGTAAAGTACTGCAAAAATTAAATAGTTTGCAGCCTGATTTGATAGTTTTAGCTGGATTTTTATTAAAAATGCCCAAAAATATTATCGAATCCTATCCCAATAAAATAATAAATATACATCCTGCTTTGTTACCAAAATACGGTGGAACAGGAATGTATGGAATGAATGTTCATAAAGCCGTAGTCGAAAACAAGGAAAAGGAAACTGGTATTTCTATTCATTTTGTCGATGAGAATTACGATGAAGGGAATATAATATTTCAAGAAAGCGTGTTGGTATTAGAAACAGATTCGCCAGAAAATGTCGCCGAAAAAATACACGAACTAGAACAAAAATTTTTCCCCGAACTGATTGAAAAACTTCTAACTCCCGGATCCCAACTAACAGCTTCCAACTCCCAGCTCCCAACTTCTAACTTCTAACTTCTAACTTTGAATCACGACGTACACATTTATACTGATGGTGCCGCTAAAGGGAATCCCGGCCGAGGAGGATACGGAGTTGTAATGGAATTGGTGGGAACTCCCCATAAAAAGGAGTTCTACGAAGGTTTCCGTCACACCACTAATAACAGAATGGAATTATTAGCGGTAATTGTAGGTCTCGAAAAGCTAAAAAAACCGAACATGAAAGTTTTAATTGTTTCTGATTCCAAATATGTGGTGGATTCTGTTTTAAAGAATTGGGTTTTTGGTTGGGAGAAAAAAGGTTTTGCCGGAAAAAAAAACCCCGATTTATGGAAACGATTCTTAGTAGTTTACAGAAAACACCAAGTTGATTTTAAATGGATAAAGGGGCATAATAACCATCCTCAAAATGAGCGATGCGATGAATTGGCAGTTTTTGCATCGAGTCAAAAAGAGCTTTCTGTTGATGTTTTTTATGAAAAGGAAGATGAAAAACTTTTGTGAAAACTTTGAGACATTCAAACTTTGCAACTATAAAACTTATAAACTATCTTTGCCTATTAATTAGAGATTGTTTCAAATCTCGCAATGACAGAAAATGAACAAATTATTGATTGTTGGAACTGTTGCTTTCGACGCTATCGAAACTCCTATTGGTAAAACAGACAAAATCTTGGGTGGTGCCGGAACTTACATAGGCCTTTCAGCTTCTCATTTTAACCTTCAATCCGCAATTGTTTCGGTTGTTGGCGATGATTTTCCACAAGAATATTTAGATGTATTAACATCAAAAAATATTGATATTTCAGGTCTTGAAGTAGTTAAAGGTGGTAAAACCTTTTTCTGGAGCGGATTATACCATAATGATTTGAATTCACGAGATACTTTGGCAACGGAATTAAATGTTTTGGCCGATTTTCAACCAAAAGTTCCGCATAATTTCAAAACCGCCGATATTGTGATGCTTGGAAACTTGCATCCATTAGTACAAATCAGTGTTTTAGATCAAATGGACGTTAAACCAAAATTAGTGGTTCTTGACACTATGAATTTTTGGATGGATTGTGCTTTGCCAGAATTGGTAGAAGTTATCAAGCGTGTGGACGTCATAACCATTAACGATGAAGAGGCGAGACAACTTTCAGGAGAATATTCATTAGTAAAAGCGGCTGCAAAAATCCATTCGATGGGCCCTAAATATGTTGTAATTAAAAAAGGAGAACACGGCGCGTTGTTATTCCACGGGCATCAAATTTTCTTTGCACCAGCATTACCATTAGAAGAAGTTTTTGACCCAACCGGTGCTGGAGATACATTTGCTGGAGGATTTGCAGGCTATTTAACACAAAGCGAAAACATATCGTTCGAAAATATGAAAAACGCTATTATTTACGGATCTAATTTGGCGTCTTTTTGTGTAGAAAAATTTGGAACCGAAAGAATGGTTAGCTTAAAGAAAGATGAAGTGAATGCGAGATTACAACAATTCAAATCGCTAACTCAGTTTGATATAGAATTACAATAAATTTATGCCTCGAAAAATCGGGGCATTTTTTATTTTGAAAACCACAAATGCGCAAATTTTATTTCAAAATAAATGCAGCATTAATTTGTGAATGTGCGGTAAATACAACAGAACTAAATTACAATAACAATGAGCGATGCAATTAAACACGAATGTGGGATTGCCCTTTTAAGATTGAAAAAGCCGCTAGAATTCTACAAAGAAAAATACGGCACCGCGTTCTACGGGATACAAAAAATGTATCTCCTCATGGAAAAGCAGCATAATCGCGGGCAAGACGGCGCAGGTTTTGCAAGTATAAAATTAGATGTGGAGCCAGGAGAACGATACATTAGCCGAGTTCGATCGAATGACGGACAACCGATACAACATGTATTTGCTCAAATTAATGAAAGAATAAACGAAGAAATGGCATCGCATCCAGAATACGCTAATGATGTTCATCTTCAAAAAAAGAATATCCCTTATCTAGGCGAATTATTTTTAGGTCATGTCCGCTATGGGACTTTTGGAAAAAACAGTATTGAAAGTGTTCATCCATTTTTGAGACAAAGTAATTGGATGCACCGAAACCTTATTTTGGCGGGTAATTTCAATATGACCAATGTAAAAGAACTTTTTGAAAATTTAGTAGAATTAGGACAGCATCCAAAAGAAATGGCAGATACAGTTACTGTAATGGAAAAAATTGGTCACTTTCTAGACAAAGAAGTGATGCAGCTGTATCAAGATTGCAAAGCAATGGGCTTGTCTAAACGAGAAGCTTCGCCCGTAATTGCCCAAAGATTAGATATTGCAAAAATCTTAACAAGATCATCCAAAAACCTAGATGGCGGTTACGCTATGGCGGGACTTTTAGGTCATGGAGACGCTTTTGTATTTAGAGATCCAGCAGGAATCCGACCAGCCTATTTTTATGAAGATGACGAAATTTTGGTCGTAGCCTCAGAACGCCCAGTTATACAAACAGTATTTAATGTTCCTTTCGAAAAAGTACAAGAAATTGACCCCGGGAGTGCTTTAATAATAAAGAAAAATGGCGCCGTTACAATGCAAGAAATTATTGTGCCAACCGTCAAAAAAGCCTGCTCTTTCGAAAGAATCTATTTCTCCAGAGGAAGTGATGCCGAAATCTACCAAGAAAGAAAAAACTTGGGAAAATTAATTCTTCCTGCCGTTCTTGAAGCTATTGGCGAAGACACAGACAACACTGTTTTTTCTTATATACCAAATACCGCCGAAACTTCATTCTACGGAATGGTTGAAGCTGCACAAGATTTCTTGAATCAAAGAAAGAACAATTACATTCTCGAGAACAGAAAAAAATTAACAAGGGAAAAACTCGAGGAAATCCTTTCGGTAAAGATTAGAACCGAAAAAGTGGCGATTAAAGACGCAAAACTACGAACATTTATCACTGAAGACAGTAGCCGCGATGATTTAGTTGCTCATGTTTACGATGTCACTTATGGTGTTATAAAACCAACAGATAATTTGGTGATTATTGACGACAGTATCGTTCGCGGCACTACACTCAAAATGAGTATCATCAAAATGATGGATCGTTTAAAACCAAAAACTATTGTAGTGGTTTCATCCGCTCCTCAAATTCGTTATCCCGATTGCTACGGAATTGATATGGCAAAACTCGAGGGACTAGTTGCATTTCAGGCAGCATTAGCGCTTTTAAAAGAGAGAAACCTATACCATATTGTAGATGAAGTTTATCTTAAATGCAAAGATCAGGAAAATTTAAAAGACAGTGAAGTGCTTAATTTTGTCACCGAAATTTATGCGCCATTTCAACCACAAGAAGTTTCCGATAAAATAGCACAATTGCTGAGCACGCCAGAAATCAATGCCGAAGTCAAAATTATTTTTCAAACCGTGGAGAGTTTACACATTGCTTGCCCTAAAAATTTAGGAGATTGGTATTTCACTGGAGATTATCCTACACCGGGAGGCAATCGTGTTGTAAACAAGGCATTTATGAATTTCTATGAAGGTAAAAACGCTAGGGCGTACTAAATAAAACAATAATCACGTAGTTCGTCGATTTTTTGAGTAGTTCATCTAATTTACTTGTCGATAAAGCATGGATAAGCGATATTTGATTTACTATAATATTTAGTAGGTTAAATTTATGGTAGATTTGGGGCAAAAAAGGTGAAAGCAATTTCACCTTTTTTATTGGAATAAACCCTAAAAAAGAAAAAAGCTAGAAGTTATATACGCAGTTAAAACTTCCAACTTCCAACTTCTAGCTTCTAACTTCTAGCTTCTAACTTCCAGCTTCGAGAACTACTTTGCAGCGGTAAACCTTCTAGCCACTTCAGCCCAGTTAATTACATTAAAAAAAGCTTCAATATAATCGGGTCTTCTGTTTTGGTAGTTCAAATAATAAGCGTGTTCCCAAACATCCATTCCTAAAATTGGAGTTCCACCACAACCTACCCCAGGCATCAACGTATTGTCTTGATTTGGAGTTCCACAAACTTCTAATGTTCCATCTTTCACGCACAACCAAGCCCATCCAGAACCAAATTGTGTTGCTCCAGCTTTGGCGAAAGCCGCTTTAAAAACATCAAATGAACCAAATGCACTATCAATGGCAGTTGCTAATTCTCCGGTAGGAAGTCCGCCTCCGTCGGCCGACATTACAGTCCAAAACAAACTGTGATTGAAATGTCCACCGCCATTGTTGCGAACAGCCATGTTTTTCATATCAAGATTGGTCAAAATATCTTCTATACTTTTACCCTCTAAATCCGTTCCTGCAATCGCAGCATTTACATTAGTGATGTAAGCATTATGATGTTTTGAGTGATGGATTTCCATCGTGCGAGCGTCAACGTGAGGTTCAAGTGCGTCATACGCATAAGGTAATTGTGGTAATTCAAAAGCCATAATATAGTCGTTTAGTGATTTATAAATATTTTATTCAAAAATAAACATTTAACTTTGAAAATGAAATTCTATTTCGTTATAGTTTTATTAAATTAATTTACTGTGCTATTTTCAGGAGCTGTTTCCCGCTGTACGCTCTATCTTTGTTGCTGAACCCCAGCAACAAAGGATGCTGCTTCCATCAGGGCTATGGCATCCTATATAAAAAGAAATCTGAAATCAAAAATCGTTAATCCTCGCTCGAGTCTAAAAGGCGAAACAATCTAAAATCTAAATGCAAAGACCTTCATTCTCCATATACGACGCATCGGCAGGTTCAGGAAAAACCTATGCATTGGTCAAAGAATACCTAAAAATTATTCTAGTAGCTAAAAAAAATGATGCCTATCGCAACATTCTCGCCATTACGTTTACTAACAAAGCGGTTCACGGAATGAAAAGCCGTATTGTAGGCAGTTTATCGGAGTTTGCCAAAGACGAACCCAGCAAGAAAGCGCAGGATTTAATGCAGCATTTGGCTTTAGAAACAGCACTTACAATTCTCCAAATCAAAACTAAATCGCAGCAAATTATCAAGCACATCATACACAATTATGCTGCTTTTGATATTTCTACAATCGATAAATTTACGCATAAAGTGATTCGAACCTTTGCGCACGATTTAGATTTGCAAATCAATTTCGAAGTGACTTTAGACACCGAAAATCTGCTCATCGAAGCCGTTGACGCCATTATTGCCCAAGCGGGCGAAGACGAAACCTTGACCAAGTTGCTCATCGATTTCACGATGGAAAAAACAGATGACGACAAATCTTGGGATATTTCTCGAGAAATTCTCGAAACAGGACGGTTGGTACTGAATGAAAATAACCGAAATGAAATTGTACATTTTCAAGATAAAACTATTACGGAATTTGGCGAAATTAAAAACAAACTAGCCGAAGCTTGTAAGATTTTAGAAACCGAAAATGCAGCATTGGCAAAAACTGCTCTGCAA
>Ga0209107_10000055_pt1 | contig 69208 bp, 59 predicted proteins | sample LakErihyJuly2011_2_FD_187460 | JGI IMG/M metagenome (GOLD analysis project Ga0209107, IMG submission 187460) | Freshwater microbial communities from dead zone in Lake Erie, Canada - CCB hypolimnion July 2011 (SPAdes) (version 2) | ecosystem: Environmental > Aquatic > Freshwater > Lentic >...
GCTGTTGTGGCGGCTGTTACCTGTGCCGCTGTTAAATGGGTGTTGTTTAAATTTGTAATGGCCATGTTGTTATGGTTTTTTGGTGATGCCTACTCTTTATAAGGCTTTTCGGCTTGGTCCTTTGTTTTTAAGTACTGTGTTGGTAAAAATTGAACGCTATAAATTAACTTTTTATGCAGCACTACTCCTGTTTTTAATGCCTTTTAAAGTCTCTTTTTATAGTATTCAAATTAAGTAAATAAAAACTAAAGTTTTTTTCATATATATTAAATAATGCGTTGACCTTGAAGTTTTTGCAAAAATAAGCCCGATAACCCGATAGCGCGGATTTGCAATCCGTGCCCAAAGCCATCAGCTTTTTTAATACACCTACTCTTTTTTACAGTTTTCGGTTGCCCTGTATGTTTATTCTTTTTTCTTTAAAATAACCACTTTTAAGTGGTCTTGAAGTACTTTTAACACGTTGCGCAACTACTTTTTAGTGGTTCCGAAGTACTTTTAATACGTTACCTAACCACTTTTAAGTGGTTCCGAAACACTTTTAATATGTTATACAACCCCTTTTAAGTGGTTCTGAACCACTTTTAATACGTTCTATAACCCCTTTTAAGTAGTACTAAACCACTTTTAAGTAGTTCGAGACCACTTTTATGTGGTTATTTGCGCTTACGATTCGGTTTTATACGTTTGTGCCTTCTCTTTAAAAGGATTTTCGGCTTGGTTCTTTGTTTTTAAGTACTGTGTTGGTAAAAATTGAACGCTATAAATTAACTTTTTATACAGCAGTACTCCTGTTTTTAATGCCTTGTAAAGTCTCTTTTTATAGTATTCAAATTAAGTAAATAAAAACTAAAGTTTTTTTCATATATATTAAATAATGCGTTGACCTTGAAATTTTTTGCAAAAGTAAGTTCGATAACGCCAATTTACTTCGTCTTTTCGCTCGTGATTTATACCTATATTGCTGCTCATGTCGGAACAATTTTTCACAAAGAGAAACGAAAAAACAGTTCACCCGCCGTAGCCTTTTGGAATTAAATAATTGCTAACAACTTGAAACATTTGCTATAAAGTGTATAAATTTGCCGTATGAAGGAACAAAGCAATGAAAACATCATGATTGAAGGGGAAGATTTTTATTTTACTCCCGAGGGTTACAAATGTTTTACCGAAAAACACCACTTAAAAAGAGGACATTGTTGTAAAAGCGGCTGTCGTCATTGTCCGTACGGCTTTGATAAAAAAACTGGACAAATAAAGAAGTGATCTATTGGTGTTTAGTCCGTTATTTTTAGAGTAGCATCGGCTTCTTTTTTGAATTCAAAAAATTTGAAAACTGCAACCATAACGATACTAATTTCTACTCTTAATCAAATTCTTATTGCCGTAATTAAAATTTCATAAAGGAATATTGTGCTACTAATGCGGCAGTTTTTTCCTGAAGTTTAGCCAAAAATTGTTGGTGACTTTCCGCATTGGGATGAAAAGGTTTGTGCGCCAATCCTCTCTGAATGGTTTCGACTTCTTTCATTATAGAATGCGTTTCTGGAGCAATAGTAGTTTCGGCAAACCGTTGCCAGATATAATCTATCGCCAGCTGGCTGGGATGAATCATATCTTCGGCATAAAAACGATAGTCGCGAAATTCGTCCATCATAATTTCGTAGGAAGGAAAATAAGCCCCCTCCGCCCCCGAAGGGGGAACTTGCAAAACTTTATGGATCGCTGAAATTAAATGAGCTTTACTTTGCTGATTTTCTACAAAGCCATCTTTGAGATGACGCACTGGCGAAACTGTGAAAATAAAATGCGCGTTTGGATTGATTTTTTGGATTAAATCTATCGTATTTTGAATGGATTTTTCAATAATTGCAATGGACAAAATCTCTTTTCTAAATGCTGCTTGTGGTACTTTATGGCAATTGGCAACAATTTTTTTACTTTCTACATTTCTGTAAACCCAGGATGTTCCGTACGTGATTATGATATGCGTTGCTTCTTGTAATTGTTGTTGTGCCGAAATGATTATTGCATTCAAGTTAGCCATTAATGCTTCCTTATTAGCATTGCTTTTATCAGAATGCACATCAAAACAATGCCAGCGTTCGTTATGAAAAAAAATTTCTTCCTCTGTAAATAATTCTTGATGTACAACTTTATAAATCATTCTTTCCATCGAAATGGGATTGAAAAGGATTCCAAAAGGATTGCAGGTATTCTGAAATTTGAAATAATCCAGTTTCTCAGCCATATTCTCGGCAAAACAAGATCCTAATGACACCATCTTCGAATTGTAATCAACAGCAAAATTAGTTTGTGGAATAGGGATTTTGGTTCTGAATTGCATTTACTATTTTTACCAAAAGTAGAAATTAATCCTATAATAAAACTAATTTTATAGGATTAGAATTTTTATCTGCAAGCAAAAGGCTTTGCGCAATAATAATTGTTGGTTATTCTTTCTGATTACAATTATTTACTTATATTCGCTTTTAAAAATAAAAAATAATGCGAAAAACACCTTATAAATTCCGCTGATTGATAGACTGCTTTTCAATTATTTATCAAAAAAAATACCTTTAAATGTTATTATTTTTTTAAGAAAACTGCCTTTCTATTGTACATAAAAAACATTTTTATGTATATATTTGTAATTCATTTAAAAAAATAACATTTAATAAAAATTAAAAATGAAACACCTACTAACAACACTATTTGTAGTTTTCCTTTCTTGTACAGCGGTTGTTGCTCAAGAAAAAACAATGTCAAAAGAAGAAAAAGAAGCTGCAAAAGTGAAGAAAGAAGCTGATCTAAAAGCAGCCTTTACAGCCGCTGAATTTACAGCCGCGGATGAAGAATTGGTACGAACGAGTTATGCTAATCGTTCCGCTAACACCAAAACATTAAAAGCGGATACTGCCCTTACGGAAGAAGATGTAAAAGCGAAATCAAAAGAATTTAGTACTGCCGAAGATATAGTTCTAAAAGAAAAATTAGGTGCAGCAAAATACAAAATATTCAAGGATACCCAAAAAGCACAGCGAGAAGCTGCAAAAGCGCAATAAAAAAAGGGGTTTTAAGCATTTATTTCTACTAAAAAAGGTTTGACCAATGGTCAAACCTTTTTTTATAAGTCATCTATAAATCTTACTGTTTTTATTTCACAAAATCAATAGCTTTCGCCAATGCTTCCTGAATTCCTTCCGCTTTTTTACCTCCAGCGGTTGCGAAAAAAGGTTGACCACCGCCGCCACCTTGAATGTATTTTCCCAATTCGCGGACAACTACGCCAGCATTCAGGTTTTTCTCAGTAACTAATTCTTTGGAAATATAACAACTTAACATGGGCTTTCCTTCGTCGGCTGTAGCCAAAACTAAAAAAATATTTTTGCCTAAAGTTCCTAGTTCGTAAGCCAAATCTTTTGCACCCTCAGAACTCAAATCGACTTGTTTTGCAAGAAATTGTACGTCATTTATTTGCAACAACTCTTTAGCCAATTCGACTTTCATATTTTTCGCTTTATCTTTCCATAAAACATCCAATTGTTTTTTGAGTCTCGCATTATCCTCTTGCAAGGAATGAACTGCTTTTATCACATCTTGTGGATTTTTTAAAACATTTTTTACCTCATTCAAAACATCTTCTTGAGTTTCGAAGTAGGTTTTCACTGCATCGTTAGTAATGGCTTCAATACGTCGGATTCCAGCAGCGACGGCGCCTTCGCTAATAATTTTGAAATGCCAAATTTCGGCGGTGTTTTTTACGTGAATTCCTCCACACAATTCCATACTTTCTCCAAATTTGATAGCACGAACCGTATCGCCATATTTTTCTCCGAACAATGCCATTGCACCTTCGTCTAAAGCTTGTTGAATAGGAATGTTTCGTCTTTCAATCAAAGGCAATTGCTCCTGAATTCTGGCATTTACAAAATCTTCTACTTGACGCAATTCATCGTCGGTCATTTTAGAAAAATGGGAAAAGTCGAAACGCAAATTATTAGAATTAACTAAAGATCCTTTTTGCTCTAAGTGAGTTCCAAGAATGCTTCTCAAAGCTTGATGCATCAGGTGCGTTGCACTGTGATTTGCCGCCGATTTTCTTCTGCGATCAAAACCCACAATTACTGTGAAAATTTCGGCAAGATTAGTCGGCAAATCCTTGGTAAAATGAATGATTTGGTTGTTTTCTTTTTTGGTGTCCAAAATATAAATAACATCGCCATTCGCAGTTACAAGAACGCCTGCATCGCCCACTTGTCCTCCACCTTCCGGATAAAACGGTGTCAAATTGAATACTAATTGGTATATCTCGCCGTCTTTAACGCTTTCTACTTTTCTATATTTGGTAATCTTCACTTTGGCTTCGGTGTAATCGTAACCAATAAATTCCTGCTCTTCATCTTCAACCAAAATATGCCAATCGCCAGCCTTTACTTTTGAAGCTGCACGGGAGCGCTCTTTTTGTTTTTGCAATTCCGATTCGAATTCGGTTTCGTCTAACCTCAACCCTTTTTCCGAAAGAATCAAAGCCGTTAAATCAATAGGAAAACCATAAGTGTCAAATAATTCGAAAGCTTTTTTTCCTGAAATAAGGGTGTCTTTTGAATTACTAATGATATTCTCCAACAAAATCAATCCTTGATCCAAAGTTCTTAAAAAAGAATTTTCTTCCTCCCGAATCACGTTAGTGCAAAGTGCTTTTTGTGATTTGATTTCCGGGAAAGAATCGCCCATTTGATTGCTCAAAGTTTCGACTAATTTATAAATAAAAGGTTCTTTGGTGTTCAAAAAAGTAAAACCATACCGAATGGCACGACGCAAAATTCTACGAATGACGTAACCTGCTCCCGTATTCGACGGCAATTGCCCATCAGCAATAGAGAAAGCCACGGCGCGAACGTGATCAGCAATCACGCGAATGGCAATATTTACTTTATCTTCTTCCTCGTTTGCAGCTTTGATGGTATATTTAGCTCCGGTAATTAATTCAATTTCTTTAATTAATGGCGTAAAAACATCGGTGTCATAATTCGATTGCACGCCTTGTAACACCATACACAAACGCTCAAATCCCATTCCGGTATCGACGTGTTGCGCTGGTAATTTTTCTAAAGAACCATCCGCTTTACGGTTGAACTCCATAAATACATTATTCCAAATTTCTACAACATGTGGATGGTCATTGTTTACTAATGATTTCCCCGAAACTGCGGCTTTTTCTTCGGCAGAACGAATATCTACATGAATTTCAGAACACGGACCACATGGTCCTTGATCTCCCATTTCCCAGAAATTGTCTTTTTTGTTGCCAAGAATAATGCGGTCTTCGTCTATCAAGGTTTTCCAAATATCATAAGCTTCCTGGTCGAAAGGCACATTTTCATCTGCGTTTCCTTCAAAAACGGAAACGTAAAGAATATCTTTTGGAATTTTATAGACTTCGGTCAATAATTCCCATGCCCAAAGAATCGCTTCTTTTTTGAAATAATCACCAAAAGACCAGTTTCCCAGCATTTCAAACATAGTATGGTGGTAGGTATCAATCCCCACTTCCTCAAGGTCATTGTGCTTTCCAGAAACCCGAAGACATTTTTGTGTATCGGCAATTCTCTTGCTTTTTGGAGTACCAAGGCCCAAGAAATACTCCTTAAACTGCGCCATTCCGGAGTTGTTGAACATCAGTGTTGGATCATTTTTCAGTACTATTGGTGCTGAAGGAACAATTAAATGTCCTTTACTTTCGAAAAAATCCAGAAATTGTTTGCGTACGTCTTGTGATTTCATTTTTATTGTTTGTTCGGTTATTTGGTTAATTGTTTATTTGGTTCTGTCGTATAAACGAATAACCAAATCGCCAAATCAACTTTTTGCCCCAGATAGTAGTGGAAAGCTTCGAAGTTTTGAAATCTATTTTTTTCTTGAGGTGGCAGAGCGACCAAAGGAAGCTCCTGCTGGCTCATTAGAAAAAAAAGATTTCAAGACGAGAACTTGCAACGAATAGCTGGAAAAGGCGCATAAAAAAGTAAGTGTTTAACCGTTCTCCAAATGCAGATTTTAGTCTTATTATAAAATTATAAAATAAAGATGGTGAAAACCTGAAACATTTATTAAATTTGTTCGACAAACCTTTTTACGATGTGCAAAAATAGGGTATTTTAAAATATGGCGAAAGTAAAATATTATTACGATTCCGAAAATTTAGCCTATAGAAAGATAATAACGAAAACCAGGAAAAAAATTGGCGTTGTTTTCTTGTTTTTGGTAGCAGCGGCCATGTTTGGTTTTTTGTTTGTTGTAGGATTATTGAATACTCCTTATTATGAAACACCAAAAAACAAATTGCAAGCGCGCGAAATCGATAATTTGAAATTGCAATACGCTATTTTAAACAAAAAAATGCAGGAAGTAGACGAAGCAATTGCGTTTATTGAAGAAAGGGACAACAATTTATATCGAGTTTATTTTAATGCGTCGCCTATTCCTGCAACGGAACGAAAATCAGGTTTCAAAGGAGTTGATCGTTATGCAAAATTACAAGGTTATGATAATTCGCAGTTGGTTATTAATACAACAAAAAGGGTTGACGTTCTCCGAAAAGAACTCGCCATTCAGTCGAAATCACTAGATGCTATTTTGAAATTAGCCAAAGCAAAAGACAAATTGTTAGCCGCTATTCCGGCTATTCAGCCTGTGCGAAATGAGAATTTAAAAAGGATGGTTTCGGGTTTTGGGTATCGAACAGATCCTTTTACCAAGGCTAGGAAAATGCACGAAGGAATGGATTTTACAGCTAAAATAGGAACCCCGATTTATGCAACAGGAGACGGCGTGGTGGATAGAGCAGATAATAGGGCTTCGGGATTTGGCAATCACATTGTAATTCGACATGGTTTTGGATATGAAACTTTATATGGCCATCTTAGCCGTTACAAATGCAGGGCCGGACAACGCATAAAAAGGGGAGATATAATAGGTTATGTGGGAAGCACGGGACGATCGGAAGGACCGCATTTGCATTATGAGGTTCATAAAAATGGTAAAGTCGTGAATCCGTTGAATTTTTATTACGGAAATATTTCGGCGGTGGAATATGTTGCCATTGCCCAATTAGCGAATCAGGAAAATCAATCGTTTGACTAATTTTCAGATGACAGATGGCAAGTTGCAGATGACAGTTTAAACGAGGGGAACAACTTTAAACTCTTAAACTTTTAAACAAAAGAATATGCATATAGAATTATCTACAGACAAAAGATATTACAGCATTGGCGAAGTGGCCAAGGCTTTTAATGTGAATGCTTCACTAATTCGCTTTTGGGATAGTGAATTTGATATTTTAAAGCCCAAGAAAAATGCTAAAGGGAATCGAATGTTTACACCCGAAGATGTAAAAAATTTACAATTGATTTATCATTTGGTTAAAGAAAGAGGTTTTACGCTCGAAGGTGCACGAACGCATTTAAAGGAAGGACAAAAGAAAACATTAGATAAATTTGACATCATCAGTAAACTCGATACGATAAGAGTACAGTTGATGAATATTAAGAACGAACTCTAGATTTTTGATTGTAGATTAACGATTTTTGATTACAGATTTTAAAATAAGAAAATAAATACTAAACTTTAAATTAAACAAAAATGGATTTTAAAAAATTTTTACCTTGGATTGTTGGAATTGGAATACTACTCGTCATTGCTTTTTGGGTAATGGGAATCATGAACACCGGGTTGCAAAAAGACCAAGCTGTGAATAAAGAATGGGGGAATGTCAACACGGCCTACCAAAGGCGAAATGACCTTATCGGAAACTTAGTAAACACTGTAAAAGGAGCTGCTGATTTCGAAAAAAGTACCTTAACCGCAGTAATCGAAGCAAGAGCGAAGGCCACTTCTATAACTGTTGATCCAACAAATGTGACTCCAGAACAATTAGCTGCATTCAATTCGGCTCAAAGTGGAGTTAGCAGTTCTTTATCAAAATTATTAGTATCAGTAGAACGATATCCTGAATTGAAAGCAAACCAAAATTTCTTGAAATTGCAAGACGAATTGGCAAGTACCGAAAATCAAATTTTAACAGCCAGAACTCGTTTTAACGAATCGGTTTTAGATTATAACGGATATGTTTTGGCGATGCCACAAAGTATCTTTTTAGGAAAATACAAAGAAAAACCATATTTCAAAGCTGTTGAAGGTGCTGATAAACCGGTGGAAGTGAAGTTCTAAAGCCCCCTAACCCCCAAAGGGGGAATTTAAAAAATATAACAATGTCAAAAGAAGAAAAATTTTTAAGCAAAGAAGATGAACAAGAGATTGTTGAAGCTATTCGCATGGCTGAAAAAGAAACTTCTGGCGAGATTAGAGTTCATATAGAAAAAACAACTTCCAAAGTTCCGTATGATAGGGCTTTGGAAGTTTTTCACGAATTAAGAATGGATGCCACCGAACTCAAAAATGGCGTTTTAATATACGTAGCTGTACATGACCATAATTTTGTAATTTGTGGAGACAAAGGAATTAATGAGGTAGTTCCGGTAGATTTTTGGGATTGTACCAAAGATATTATGGCTGCCGCATTCAAAAATGGTAATTTCAAAAAAGGACTTATTGATGGTATCAGTAGAGCCGGCGAACAATTACAGAAATACTTCCCTTATGAAGAAGGCGACACTGATGAATTATCAAACGAAATATCTAAAGGAGAATGAAAACAAGTCAGAAGGTAGAAGGTAGAAGTCAGAAGCGAGCATTAAAGATCGAAAAAAAAACTGAAGACAAGTTGCCAAATTACAATGGAGTTTTTCGATTAACTTTTATTATACTTGTGTTTTTTACGTTCACTTGTAGTTTTGCGCAGTTTACTATTCCTGAAAAACCTAGCTTTCAGACCTCTGTGTATGATTATGCCAAGGTTTTAAGTGTTGATGAAAAAACGCAGTTAGAAGAAAAACTAATTCGATACTCTGATTCTACAACCACACAAATTGTAGTAATTACTATCGAAAGTTTGAAAGGAGAAGACATTGGAATTTTGACCCCAAAATGGGGACAAACCTGGGGGATTGGCGGAACAGAAAAAGACGATAATGGGGTTCTTATTCTTTTGGCAAAAGCCGAAAAAAAAATCTGGATTTCCGCTGGATATGGTCTTGAAGATCGACTAACAGCAGGAATTGGGGGCGAAATAACTAGAAACATTATCGTTCCTGAATTTAAAGCTGGAAGCTATTACAATGGTTTAGATAAAGGAACCGATGCACTGTTTGATGTTTTTAAAGGCAAATATAAAGGAGAACGCAAACAAAAAAAGGATAAAAATTTTCCTGTCGTACCTATCATAATTATCGCATTCGTCATCCTTGCGCTTCTATCCAGAAACAAAAACAACGGCGGTAATTCAGGAAATTCGGGCGGCGGACCAAGTTTATTAGATGTTATTATATTGAGTAGTTTAGGTCGAAACAGCGGAAGCGGCGGTTTTGGAGGATCATCTGGAGGTGGTTTTGGCGGCGGAGGTGGCTTCGGTGGTGGTTTTGGTGGTGGTGGGTTCTCTGGAGGAGGAAGCGGTGGAAGTTGGTAGAATTTAGTAGCAGTGTTCAGTTTTTAGTATTCAGTCTGTAAAATATCAAAATAAAAATAAATGCTCTCACAAAAAACCAAATATGCTCTCAAAGCTTTGCTTTATTTAGCCGATCAAGAAGAGGGTTACATTGCTAGGACTATAGAAATTGCAGAAGGAGCCAATATCCCTAAAAAGTTTTTGGAACAAATTTTATTGGAGCTAAAACGAGGACATTTTGTAAGCAGTAAGCAAGGGAAGTTAGGAGGTTATTATCTGCTAAAATCTAAAAATACAATAACCTTAGCCGATATTCATCGATTATTTGATGGCGCAATTGCTCTTTTACCTTGTGCTTCCTTAAATTTTTATGAACCTTGCCACGATTGCAAATCGGAGTCGGAATGCTCCTTAAGACTGGGATTAATAGCTGTTCGCGAAAAAACTTTGCTAGCAATGGAAGGCATTACTATCGCTTCATTAACAATATGAAAAAAAATATATTTATAACTCTACTATTTATATAGAATTAGTTATATATTTGCCGAAAATTAAAGCAGGATTAACAAGATAAATTAAAACGCATGAGGACAAGGCAAAAAATAAAAAATTTATTTTTAAAAATTACGAAACAACATCTTCAAATGTTGCGATTGTGGTGTTAATAAAAAAATTTATACTTAACTCTACTTATTACATATAATTAATATAATAATGAAAAACACTTATAAAAAAATAATAACGACACTAATTTTAATTTTAATTTTCTCCACTTCTTACGGTCAAACCCTTTTAGAAGGAGAAGTAAAAAACGATGATAACTCACCTGTAGAAGGTGTAAATATCATTGTAAAAGGAACTACCAATAATACAACGTCAGATGTTAATGGTAAATTTGCGTTACAAGCCAAAGCCTTACCGTTTACAATTATTGTACAATATGGTGGCTATAACACCAAAGAACTTAGAATAAACGAACTACCTACTAATGTAAAGCCATTACAAATAACTATTTCTACGGGAGAGGAAAAAGTATTATCGGAAGTGGTTGTTACATCTAGACGAAGAATAGAAAAAGCACAAGATATTCCAATTGCAATCTCAATAATAACCGGTAAACAAGCCGAACAAACTGGGGCTTTCAATGTGAATCGTCTCAAAGAATTGGTTCCGTCGGTACAATTGTATTCTTCCAACCCAAGAAATACTGGAATCAACATTCGTAGTCTAGGTTCTCCTTTCGGACTGACCAATGACGGTATCGATCCGGGTGCCGGTTTCTATGTTGACGGGGTTTACTATGCGCGTCCAGCAGCAACCACCCTTGATTTTATCGATGTAGATCGAATTGAAGTATTACGCGGGCCTCAAGGTTCTTTGTTTGGAAAAAACACCACCTCGGGCGCTTTTAATATCACAACACGCAAACCTAGTTTTACTTCAGGAGCTGACTTTGAAGTGAGTTATGGAAATTACCAATACCTTCAAGCCAAGGCATCTATTACAGGACCTTTGAGTTCGAAAATTGCTGGTCGGATATCTTTTTCAGGTACGCAACGTGATGGTTTAATAGAGAACATTGTAACAGGAAGACCTACTAATACACTGAATAATCAGGGAATTAGAGGCCAACTCCTTTTTACTCCAACGGATAAAACTAATATTACATTAGCAGCAGATATTACAACACAACGCCCTGATGGATATGCGCAAGTGGTTGCTGGTGTTGCCCCTACTCAAAGAGCGGCTTACCGTCAATTTAATGCCATCATTGCTGATTTGAATTACCAACTTCCTAGCTTGAATGCTTTTGATCGTAAGATTGACCACGACACTCCTTGGCGTTCGGGACAAGATTTAGGTGGTATTTCTATTAATGCTGATGCAAAAATTGGTAGCGGAACATTTACCTCAACAACAGCTTGGAGATTCTGGAATTGGGATCCATCAAATGATCGCGATTTTACTGGTTTGCAGGTGCTTGCCAAATCACAAAATCCATCGAGACAAACACAAGTAACGCACGAGGTTCGATATGCGGGGCAACTTACTTCAAGAATTAATGGTGTAGCGGGTGTGTTTTTTATTGACCAAACATCAAAAACCCATGGTATAGAGGAATCAGGAAATGCACAATGGCGTTTTTCTCAAAACAATACAAACACAGCATTGTGGAAAACTCCGGGTCTTTTTGAAGGATATGGAATAAAAACCAATGCTAAAATACATTCGACTAGTGCTGCTGTATTTGGTCAATTGGACTGGGCGGTGACAGAAAAATTACACGTACTCCCAGGTTTACGCTACAATTATGATAAAAAAGATGCTGATTACGACCGTAAAACCTACGGAGGACTTCAAACGACGAATACAGCTTTGATTGCCCTTCAGAGATTAATATATTCAGACCAAGCATTTACTTCAAGTACGGACGGTAAAGACTTTTCTGGGAATATAACTCTGACCTACAAAGCATCTGATAAAATCAATACTTATGCAACTTATGCAAAAAGTTACAAGCCGGTTGGTGTGAATGTAGCTGGACTTCCAACAATTGATGGCCAACCAGCTCTTGACCTTGCTGTTATTAAACCCGAAGACGTAACTCATTATGAATTAGGTATAAAAACTTCACCCCTTAAAAAATCTATTTTGAACCTTACATTCTTTTCTACAGAAATTAAAGATTTCCAAACCAACGTTCAAGCGGCTGAATTAGGTGTAAATCGCGGCTATCTTGCCAATGCTGATAAAGTACGTGTAAAGGGCGCTGAATTAGATGCTAGTTTTGTACTTAACAAACACTTTAGCTTTAACACTGCGGCCACATATAGTGATGGAAAATATATTAAATTCACCAATGCGCCTTTACCATTAGAAGAAACAGGATCTGCGGTATCGTTTAAAGATGTTTCGGGAACTGACTTGCCAGGTGTTTCAAAATGGGCAGGCAGCCTTGGAGGTGAATACATTAAAAATACTAAGTTCTTCGGAAGCATCGGTAAGTTCTTCATCGCCTTTGATGGTTATGCCCGTTCCGAATTCTCATCAAGTCCTTCTGCATCAAAATATTTGGTCGTACCAGGTTATGCAATATTCAATGGTCGTCTTGGTTTCCGTGTTGCAGATGGTTTATCTGCGCATATTTGGGGACGCAACCTCTTGAACAAAGATTACTACGAACAATTATTGCCAGCTGGCGGAAATTCAGGACATTATGCGGGAGTACTGGGAGATCAAAGAACGTATGGCGTAACATTACGATATGCTTTGCTATAATGTTCAATTATACTTCTAAATCTAAAATGGAGATTCCTCAAAAAGTGCGACCCTATCTATAATATTTTTATCGATAAGAAAAAGTTTTTAGTCAGAATTTCAACATCAATAAGTTTTTTGTACTAGAGATTTCATTCCCTTAGACCTCTATCTTTTTTATTTTTAGGAGAATTTACGTCTTGCGTACAATAAGAAATTACAAAAATTAGTAAAAAATGATTAACTTTTTAATTTTATTTATTTTTAAAGTTACTAGTTTTGAGCAATAAAATTGATAAATGGTTTACAGTAACTTACTTTCGATCATCTTATCGCCCGTCTCCTTTTTTCTTTTTTCCGCGAAATTCTCCCATTTTATAAGTTAAGGAAAACATTACATACCGTTTTAAAACGGTGTTCTCCTCGTCGCGAATAGAGGTGGGTGATAAAGTTCGAGTGGCGCTTTGATTTTGATTTAAAACATCATATACCTTCACTTTCAACAACATTTTTTTATCAAAAAACCCATAGGATAAACTCGCGTTCCACAAATAAAAATCTTTTTTAAATTCAGTTGAGATATTGGAATTGTAAGTATACCCAACATCATTTCCTAAAACCCAATTCTTTGGCCAATAAGTCGTTGTTTGTACATTTATTTTGTGCAAAACCGTCGCATTGGCATCAATCGAATAATTTTCGTATCGCGTCTCGTTGTAAGTAAAACTGTACGATGGCGCAATGGTTAATAGTTCGCCATAATCATAATTAAAATATATCGCAGGTGTAACTCTAATTGCTCGAGTAGTATATAAAACAGCATTAGTAAACCCTTTGTCAAAAGAATAATTGCCATTTAAAGACAGACCGTATCGCAGGATATGCGCCTCTTTTTTTATGCTTTGATTCCAATTTCCACCAATTGAAGTTGAAAAAGTTTTATCAATATTTACATAAGTAGTTGTCTTTTTTCCATTGGCATCAAAAAGAGCAGAAGATACAATTTCATCCTTATAAAAATCCGATTTCAAATACAGATTATATCCTGTTCGAGATCTAAAATTGTAGTTTTTAAAGCTAATATTAGCCGTTTGAGTTTGACTGGGATTCAAATTTGGATTACCAATAAAGGTGTTTAATGGATTTGACAAATTAGCCACCGGTATCAATTGCACGGCAGTAGGAAGGGAATTACTGTAATCATACTTCATGGAGAAATATTTAGAACGGCTAATTTTATATCTTATTTGTGCATTTGCAAAGGGGAGAAAATACTTTTGATTCAAATTAGTTTCTTTATTCAAGTACAACGAATGATTATCATAATTGGTCACTGCGGAACTCGAATTAAAATTGAAGCTGTAATTATTTTTATCATACGTTAGCCCTACTTTTGGGCGTATCGAATTTCGACTGGAAGATAAATAATTGGATTGCAATTCATTTAGATCAACATACGATTGGGTAGCACTTTCAAAATCATAGGTTTTCAAATCGTTTTGGGTTGTGATCCAATCAAAATCTACTCCAATTCGAACACGCAAAGAATCGGTAATTGGTTCTGTATATTCCAGATCGGCTGAATAAGAACCAAGCTTAGTGTTGCTTAAACTATTTTGATTTCGCTCGATATTTGGCCTGCTGTTTTGAAAAAAAACGGTTTTGGAAACAATCAAACCTTGGGATTCGTTGGTACTATGAGAATTGGTAAAAACAAAACTAAAGTTGCGAGACTTCTTTTTGAATACTTTATTGAAATTTATAGTATTTCCAATAAGAAAATTGTCGTTCTCTCTGGTTGATTTGGATTCACTTTCATTTAATGCTTGCCCTTTATCATCCTGAGAACTACTTGAAGAAATAGCGCTATTATTAGAATGTATTTGACTTAGGTTTGGAGTAATGACTAGTCTTGTCGTTGGGTCTATTTTATATTCTAATTCAAAATTGGCTTTATTGCTTGTACTTTCATTTTTTGTTTTGGAATCTGAATTGGTTATATTGGATCCTGTTGGCAAAAAATTCAATTGTTTTGCTTTGCTTTCGTTTGTGTTTGTTAAATTCTTAAAATCATAACTTCCCACAGCGTCAGTCTTTTTCGACCACTCATCAGAATAACTAAAGCCTGCGATATTGGATTGCGTTATGCCTTTTCCTCCGCCTGATGATGTAACTTCTTTTCTGCTATTTCGACCTCCGCCCATATTATCAAACACATCATCCATCGAGAAACCTGTTGCATTTATATTATTTGACGAAGCAAGAACACTTATTTTTTGTTTGTTATTAAAAAAGTTTAGAATAAAACTACTTTCATACCGATCACTAGAACCATAGCCTGCTAGAAATTTACCAAAAACTCCTTTGTTTTTCTTTTCATCGATGGTAATATTGATAGTGGAATAGTCGGATGTTGATTCTTGCTTTGCCAATTCCTCTTTTTTGGTTTTGAAATCTGAGACTTGAATTTTACTTATAATGTCCGCCGGCAAATTTTTCAGCGCCATTGCCCCATCTTTGTCAAAAAAAGGTTTCCCATTGACCAAAAACTGAGTAACATCTTTTCCGTTTACCGTTATTTTTCCATCGCTGTCAATATCGATACCAGGCAATTGCTTTAATAAGGTTTCGACATTGGCATCTGGACGAACTTTAAACGAAGAAGCATTAAATTCTATGGTATCTTTTTTTATTCGGATAGGTACATCTTTTACTACAACAACCTCATTTAAAGCGTATTTGTTACTTAATAAATACAATTTACCAAAATTTTTATTTTCTAAAAGGCTGGGCTGCTCTTCTATAAACGTCTGATAATCATTGTGATTTACTTTTAAAAAAACAGGGGTTTCGTATTTTTTGGTAATAATTTTAAATACGCCATTTTTATCTGTAGTGGTATAATCAATTACTGTTGAATCTCTAACATTCGAGAAAAAAACGGTAGCAAACGTAATAGGCGACTGTGTATTGATATCTAAAACTATTCCATTTATATTGATGTCGTTTTGTGCATTGGCAGAAAGAAAGAAAATTAGAAGGAGAGCAAAACAAAAGTATTTAGACATATTTAATTTAAGGAATGTACATTATTTGACATAAAAAAACCTTAATGGTTTAAAGGTAATTCTTATTTATTAGTAACAAACTTGATTTACATAGGTTCGATCGAAAACAAATTCTGAAAAACACAAAAACTACCTCACCTTGCTTCTCAAAACAAAATAATGTAAAAACTTTGGAAAAAACCGTTTCAGATACACGCCTAAAACCTCTCTACCGCCAATATAGACTTCGAATTTATTAGACTCTAGTGCTTTCACAAATTTCTTGGCAAACACCGCTACAGGCATTCCGTTTTTTGTGGCGTCATCTTCTTTATTTTGTTGTGAACCGTCTCCAATTAAGGCATTTTTGGCCACATTAGTTTGGATGAATCCAGGACAAATAAGTGTTACATTTAGAAAATCCTTGTAGTGTTCCATTCGTAAGACATCAAAAAAACCGTGCAAGGCGTGTTTTGCGCCGCAATATCCCGACCGAAATGGTGAACCAAATTTTCCCATCAAGCTGGTAATGGTTACAAAATGGCCACTTTTGTTTTTAATAAAATACGGCAGTAGTGCTTTGGTCAAAGCTATCGTTCCGAGATAATCGACTTCGATGAGTTTTTTGTCGACTTCAAAATCAGTTTCGGCTATTAGTGACCGTTGACTCACTCCGCCATTATTAATGAGAATGTCAATTTTGCCAAAAGCAGCAACGGCTTTTTCTGCATTATTTTTGGCATTATTAAAATCAGCCAGGTCAAAAGGCAAAACCACAACTTCAGCAGTTGCACATTTAGATTTAACAAATTCTAAAGCTTCAATATTTCGTGCCGAAAGTATTAATTTGCAGTTTTTCCGAGCCAATTCATAAGCCAATGCCTCGCCTATTCCACTTGAAGCGCCTGTAATCCATACAACTTTACCAGTTATTGATTTCATTTTTTTTTTAAAAATAAAAAAAGTTTATCAAGCTTTTACAAACTCGATAAACTTTCTTTTATAATCAAGAAAGAAAATACTATTTCTCTCTAATATAAATATCGATGGGAACGCCTGAGAAATCCCAATTTTCTCTAATTTTATTTTCTAAATACCGTTTGTAAGGTTCCTTTACATATTGTGGCATATTGGCAAAAAACACAAATTGTGGTGTTAATGTTGGTAACTGCATACAATATTTAATTTTCACGTATTTTCCTTTGGTTGCCGGCGGAGGATATGCTTCAATAACTTTCAACATAAATTCGTTGAATTTTGAAGTAGCAATTCGCTGTTTTCTATTTTCGAAAACCTGAACCGTTGCTTCTAATGCTTTTAACAACCGCTGTTTGGTCAATGCCGAAACAAAAAGAATAGGCACATCCGTAAATGGCATTAATTCTTCCCGGATTTTAGCTTCGTAATCACGAGTTGACATCGTGTCTTTTTCTACTAAATCCCATTTGTTTACCAAAATCACAACTCCTTTTCGGTTTTTTTCGGCCAACCAAAAAATACTCTGGTCCTGACCTTCAAATCCGCGCGTTGCATCAATAATCAAAATACAAATATCAGCATGTTCAATTGCACGAACCGAACGCATTACAGAGTAAAACTCTAGATCTTCCTTCACTTTCGCTTTACGACGAATTCCAGCAGTATCTACCAAGTTGAATTCAAATCCAAAACGGTCAAATTTAGTGTCAATGGCGTCACGAGTGGTTCCCGCAATGTCCGTAACCATAAATCGTTCTTTGCCAATCAAGGCGTTTATAAAACTAGATTTTCCAGCGTTAGGACGACCTACAACTGCAAAACGAGGCAAAACAATTTCTTCTTGAACTGGTTCTGGTTTTATTGGAAAAGAATCAATCAATGCATCCAATAAATCTCCCGTTCCGCTTCCTGAAATACTGGCAAAAGTATAAAATTCACCTAAACCAAGATTGTAAAACTCAAGAGCATCCTTTTCGCGCATGGCATTGTCAACTTTATTTACAGCCAATAAAACAGGTTTTTTCACCTTACGCAAAAGTCGCGCAACTACATCATCCATTGGTGTAATGCCTTCTTCAACATCTACCACAAAAATAATCACGTCAGCTTCATCAATGGCTAATTCTACTTGTTTGCGGATTTCGCCTTCAAAAACATCATCAGATCCACGAATATAACCACCGGTATCAATAACAGAAAATTCCTTACCATTCCATTCGCTTTTACCGTAGTTTCTATCCCGAGTCACACCCGAAACCGAATCTACAATAGCTTCTCTTCTTTGTATCAGCCTATTGAAAAGGGTTGATTTCCCTACATTAGGTCTTCCTACTATCGCAACTATGTTATTCATTTTTGTAATTTTAGATTGCAGATTTTAGATGTCAGATTTGTAGTAAACAAAATCATTGTTCTTAAAATGCTTGCAATACAGTATTTTTAATTTTGTGCAAAGGTAAGGTTTAAAAATAGATTACCGGATTTTTAGATTTTGGATCAAAATACTAATTATTATACCCAAACCTTTTCAACATGTTTGCGTTACTTCTCCAGTTTTTGTTGACTTTCACATACAATTCGATGTGGATTTGTTTTCCAAAAAATTTCTCTAAATCGGCGCGAGCTTCCATTCCTACATGTTTTAATGCTGCGCCTTTGTGACCAATAATAATTCCTTTTTGAGTTTCGCGTTCCACCATAATCAGCGAACGAATACGGATGATATTTTCGTCTTCAAAAAATTCTTCGGTTACGATTTCGACCGCATACGGGATTTCTTTGCTGTAATTCAACAAGATTTTCTCGCGAATGGTTTCGTTTACAAAGAAACGTTCCGGTTTGTCCGTAAGCTGGTCTTTTGGATAATACGCTGGAGATTCTGGCAATAATTCGAGTATTCTTTGGAAAACTTCAGGAACATTGAAGTTTTGCAAAGCAGAAATTGGGTAAATTTCAGCGTTAGGCACTTTCTCGGTCCAGAAAGCCACTTGGGTTTCTAAATGCTCTTGATTGGAATTATCAATTTTATTTAATAATAACAAAACTGGAATTGTAGAATGGATAATTTTGTTGAAAAAGGCTTCATCTTTAAGTTCTTGTTCGCCAATTTCTACCATATAAATCAAAATGTCAGCATCTTCAAAAGCAGATTTCACGAAGTTCATCATTGACTCCTGCATTTCGTATGCTGGCTTTATAATTCCAGGCGTATCTGACAAAATCAATTGAAAATCTTCTCCGTTTACAATCCCCAAAATCCGGTGCCGCGTGGTTTGGGCTTTTGAGGTAATAATGGATAATCTTTCGCCAACAAAGGCATTCATCAAAGTGGATTTCCCCACATTTGGATTTCCGATAATATTTACAAAACCTGCTTTGTGTCCCATATTAATGATAATAAAAAAACCGAAAACTCTAGTTGGGTTTTCGGTTTTGATTTATTTAGTAGCGGGAACAGGACTCGAACCTGTGACCTTCGGGTTATGAGCCCGACGAGCTGCCTACTGCTCTATCCCGCGATGTTTCGTATGCAAAGATACAATGAATTTTAATAAATACAAGCAATATGCAAAAAAATGTTTGTCTTTTATCTATTGTCTTGACCGTTTAGGCTTTACAATGAATAATTAAATATTTCGTTGTTTTTACAACTATTCATTCTGATTTAATCGTTAAATTTTAAAGACATTTACTGGATTGTTTCCTATAAAATAATGGGGAAATTATTTGTTTGATGAACTAATTTTAACATTTACTTATCAATTTATCGCTCTACATTTGCGAACCGATTATTTTTGTTTGAAAGCACCTCTATCCATAAAAATATATAGTTCCGTTACTGAACTTCCCAATGACTGGGACTCATTAGCTATTGAAAATATTTTTCTAAGCACTAAATATCTTGAAATTTTAGAGAAATCTGCTCCTGCAAACATGATTCCTCATTTTATTGGACTATTTAAAGAAAAGGATTTAGTAGGAATTGCTATTTCTCAATTTTTAGATTTAAACCAATTAACATCTTTTGGAGAGCGCGACAAATGCATAAAAACAGCGGTTCGCAATTTTGTTTTTAAAAACTTTTGCGCGCATATTTTAATCATTGGAAACAACATGCTTACTGGGCAAAATGCCTGCGCTTTTTCAACAAAAACGAATAGTGTTCAAATACTTCAAGCGCTAACAACCGCTTCAGAAGAATTAAAATTTATTTTCAAAAAGAAAGGATTAAAAGTACATATTACAACCTTCAAAGACTTTCCAAATGAGGAAACACCGGCTTTTCATCAAGCTGGTTTCGGGAATCATTTTCAATTTTCAACCCAACCAAATATGCTATTTGACATTCCAAATCACTGGACGTCAGAGCAAGATTACATTGGAGACTTATCAAAAAAATATCGAGATCAACACAAACGCGCTCGCAAAAAAGCGAACGGTATCGTTAAAAGAAAAATGCACTTGGAAGACATAATTAAATATGAAGACGCTATTTATGATCTGTATTATCACGTAGCAAAAAGCGCTCATTTTAATACTTTCTTCCTTGCAAAAAACCACTTTAGAATTTTTAAAGAAATTCTAAAAGATAAGTTTTTGCTTTATGGATATTTTCTGGATGAAAAATTAATAGGTTTTAATACCATTATCAAAAACGGCGCAGTAATGGATACGTATTTTTTAGGATACGACAATAATGTTCAACGCGAGAAAATGTTGTATTTAAATATGCTCTACGATATGCTGGCTTATTCCATCAACAAGGGTTTCAAGGAAATAATTTTTGCAAGAACTGCTCTCGAAATTAAAAGTTCTGTAGGTGCAAAACCTCAAGATATGTTTGGATTTGCCCAGCATAGTAACCCTATCGCCGACCTTGTATTCGAAAAAGTATTTCGCTATTTAGAGCCAGAGGTTCTTTGGCAAGAGCGAAATCCTTTTAAATAGTGTTTAAAAAAAATTCAATAATAAACTTTATAAACGAGGAAAAATCGTTTACAAATTATCTATTTCCTCCTGAACGATTTCCCAATCTAAAAGCAATTGGTCTAATTCCGTTTTTTTCTTGTTGTAAGCCATAAAAAATCTAGCATCTTCAATGTGCTTATCATAATTGGAAGCCAGCATTTTGTCATCCTGCTGAATGTCTCTTTCTAGTTGCTTGATTTGGCTTTCGACTTTGCTTAATTTATTTTGTAGCCCTTTTCCTTTTTTCTGCTCTTCATAGGAATTTTTATTACTTTCTTTTGAAGACGCAACTTTTGAAGCATCTTTTTTCTCCACTTCACGCATATTCTCGAGGTTGCGTTGTTCTAAAAAATAGTTGATGTCACCCAAATATTCCTTTATTTTTTGGTCTTTAAATTCATAAACAATATTAGACATTCCTTGTAGAAAATCCCTATCGTGAGAGACCAAAAGTAGTGTGCCTTCATATTTTTGCAAAGCGGCTTTCAACACATTCTTCGATTTTATGTCCAAGTGATTCGTAGGTTCATCCATCACCAAAACATTTATAGGTTGCAAAAGCAGTTTACAAAGTGCCAAACGGTTTCTTTCGCCCCCAGAAAGGACCTTTACCTTCTTTTCGACATCATCGCCACGAAACAAAAAAGAACCTAGCATATCCCGAACTTTCGAACGGTTAGTATCTGTGGCAGCATCTTCCATTGTTCGCAATAGCGTAATTTCTCCATCCAAATATTCCGCTTGATTTTGTGCAAAATAACCCAATTGTACGTTGTGTCCTAGTTTAATATTTCCTTCAAATTCAAACTCTCTGACAATTGCTTTCATAAAAGTCGATTTTCCTTGTCCGTTTTGTCCAACAAAGGCAATTTTGCTTCCTCGTTCTACCAAAAGTGAAATATCTTTCAAAATAGTTTTGTCGCCATATTTTTTGGTTACATCCTCAGCTTCAATGACCACTTTTCCGGGTTCTTTTGACAATGGAAAAGAAATATTCATCACTGAATTGTCATCTTCATCCACTTCGATGCGCTCGACCTTATCTAATTTTTTGATTAACGATTGCGCCATGGAGGCTTTGGAGGCTTTGGCACGGAATTTCTCTATCAGTTTTTCAGTTTCTTCAATTTTTTTAGCTTGGTTTTTCTGCGTAGCCAATTGTTTTTCTCTGATTTCGTGGCGCAATTCTAAATATTCAGAATATGGCTTGTTGAAATCATAGGCTTTACCGAGAGAAATTTCGATAGTTCTATTCGTCACATTGTCCAAAAACATTTTATCGTGAGAAACGATAACAACCACGCCGGGATAATTTCGCAAGAAACTTTCTAGCCAAATGATACTTTCGATATCCAAGTGATTCGTAGGTTCATCCAAAAGCAAAACATCATTGGCTTGTAATAGTAATTTGGCTAATTCAATCCGCATTCTCCACCCGCCGGAAAATGTTTCGGTTTGATTGTCGAAAACCTCTCTTTTAAAACCCAACCCAAGTAAAATTTTCTCTGTATCTCCAACGTAATTATAGCCACCCAACAATTCGAAACGATGCGTGTAATCTGATAAATCTTCGATGATTTGGCTATAGCCTTCACTTTCATAATCCGTTCGAGTGACCAATTGATGATTGATTTCCTCTAGTTTTTTTTCTACAATTTTAATATCAGTAAAAGCTTCGTAGGCTTCTTCAAGAACTGTTCTTCCTTGTTCAAAATCGATATCTTGACGCAAGAAACCCATTCGAACTTCTTTTTCTTGGGAAATGACACCAGAATCTGGAGCGAAATCTTTGGCCAAGATTTTAAGCATCGTAGATTTACCTGCACCGTTTTTGCCAACTAGCCCTACTCGGTCTCCGGCACCCAATCTGAAAGTAACTTCTTCAAACAAATAAGTTCCTCCAAACGAAACGGATAAATTATGTATATTAAGCATTGTTTTTTTTATTTAAAGATTCAGGTTAGCTTCGCCTGTTTGAGCAAACTCTCGGGTCAAGTTCTACAAAATACAACTTAATTTTAACTTAAACCCGATGGAAATAAACGTAAATTTGTTTCAATAAAATTAATGAAATTAAATTTTTTGCAAATGTTAAAAAAAGGATCCAAATTAAATAGCATTTTAACAGGAAGTTGTCCAAGATGTCAGAATGAAAGTATGTATCTAGATAAAAACCCCTTGCATTTTTCGAAAATCCTAAAAATGAATGAAAAATGCAGCCATTGTGGATTAAAATATCAGATTGAACCTTCTTTCTTTTATGGCGCAATGTATGTGAGTTACGGATTGAATGTCGGGCTAAGTATTGCTGCTTTTATTGTTTCCTATTTGATATTTAATTCTAGTCTTAAAGTATCTTTTATTTCAATATTACTATCTAATGTTGTCTTATTTCCATTTGTTTTGAGATGGGCGAGAAACATTTATATCAATATGTTTGTTTCCTTTGACAAAAAGTTTAAAAATTAATTCAACTATTTTTTCGCAAATCTCTTAATATCTATGGTTTTATCAAGTGGGACTTGATATTCAATATTTTCGAACAACGCTTTTGCCATCGCCGGTCCAAGCATCAATCCGCGCGTTCCCAAACCGTTAAGAATGTGAATGTATTGATGATTGAAATACGTTCCAACCAATGGTTTTCTATCTTTCACTGTCGGTCGAACGCCAGCAAAATGTTCTACAATTTCGAAATCACAGCTAATTATTTCTTTCAATCTTTCGATTAATTCTGCTTTTCCTTCCTCTGTTGGCGTATCTGTTTTATCAGTCCAATTATAAGTCGCTCCTACTTTGAATAAATTATTTCCCATAGGCAGAATAAATACACTCGCATTTAAAATGACATCTAAATCCAATAAAGGTGCTTTTATGACTAGAATTTCGCCTTTTGTGCCGTCTAATGGTAGTTCCCTAAAATAAGGATTAGCGTGCATTCCAAAACCTTCGGCAAAGATGATGTGTCTTGCCTTAATGTCTTTGTATCGAATTCCAATTTCCTCTTCCTGCAAAAGAGAATAATCAAAAGCTTCTTCGATGAATAATTGATTTTTTATAAGGTAATCTTTATATTTAGCTACTAAAAAAGCCGTGTCAGAATATCCCGTTTGTACTACTTCTCCATATCCAAAAGGAGAATCTATGGATGAATACTTTTTAGTAATTAAATTTGTAGACAAGTACGGCGTCAAATTTGCTTTATCAGAAGCCGAAAACCAGTTATTTTGCTCCTCGATAGAAAAAAATCTTCGTAAAATAGGCATTTTAAAATCTATTTTACAATCCAGCTTTTTTTCTAAAATAGAAAAAAATTCATTCATTATAAACAAATGTTCTTTGGCTTGTCCCACTGCACTGAATCGTTTTAATATAACTGGATTGTAAAGCCCAGCAGCTATTTTGGAAGAGTTTTGGGAATTATTATCGACTACAATTATAGATTTATTATTGTTGAGGGCAACTTCGGAAAATGAAATACCTGCTAATCCGGAACCTACTATTATATAATCAATCATTTGAAGTGGGAAGTTAGAGGTTACCTGCAGGCAGGCAGGCAGGGAAGTTAGAAGTTGGGATTTAGCATATACAAGGTTAAAACATATACCTATAAAAAAAAGAACTCTCGCAATCAGCAAGAGTTCTTTATAAAATTTTTGAAGAAATTTAATAATTCCACATATTTTCTTCAAAATCGCGAATCTTCTCTTTGACTCTTTCTGCTTCAAGTAATTGATTTTGTGCGTTGTCTTTCATATAACTTACAATTGATCGGTCGCCATAAACATTTTCTTCTTGATAAATTACAGCATTAAATTGCCTCGCATTTAAAATCTGGTCAAACGATATTGGCATAGCCGAATTCTTGTCATTAAACGCTTTCGCTTCATGCAAAAGATCTCGTGCTGCTGGAAAAAACACCCAGAACAACTCTATATAATCTTTTTCATCACTATTCATTGTGTAAACATCCGGCGTTACCGGACAAATACCAAGTAATCGGTATTTCAACTCACTTTGACGTTGATCAAAATACCAATATCCTTTGATTTTATATTGGGTTACATCTTGTGAAGTAAGGTCTTGCCTTAAAATATACTCTGGAGAAATTGTTTTAGTTGCAGGAACTGTTTCGGTTACAGATTTAGTAACTTTATCTTTCCCCTTTCCGGTTGTCACATTTCTGGTCACTATCCGTTCTCTAAATGCGTCTGGATCTTGATTTACTTGTTCTCTTCCCTGATCTGTGGTGTCAATTTTTGTTAAAGATGCTTGTATATCTTTATACGACTTTTTAGTGTTAAAATAACTATCAGAATAGACTTCCGTAATTTCACCGTTTCGAATCGCTTTTGTTAAAACATCATACAGCGAACGTCTATACGAACCAATGTTTGCGGTATCGATAGGAAAATATAAGGGAAAATTAATTCTTTCGCTTAGATCAATAATTTCCCAAACTGTTTTTCCCATCAAAACATCTCTATCATCAACATAGCCATATTCTAAAGGTTTGTCATTGTCAGAAATAAGTTGTGCATTAGACTTAAGACCAATTTCTTCAGGTATTTTTGCATTCAACAAATTAGTTTGTGCATCAGTAGCAACACTGCCAAAAATGGAGATAATAATTATTAAAAAAATTCTCATGTTCATCATAATATTATTATAGGTTAATAAAGTAACTCTTATAAAATTTTCTGCTTTATTGTATTTCATAAATTACTGGCGAAGTTCTTGGCAATAAGTAACTACCAGCACCGACTAATTTAGTTTTAATTTCCGAAATGGTAACTTGATCTCCTCGTCCTACTTTTGAAAGAACCGATTTACATTGCGAATTCAATTTATTTCCGGGAACCACTACTGTGGGTTGACCCGTTACTTTAAAATTAAAACCAACAACATCTAAGCCTACTTCAAAATCAAAGTCAACCAATTTTGCTCCAATTGTAGAAATTTCTAAACTTGATTTTGGTCCTTTTACAACACCCATTTCTCCTCTTATTGTCCCTGCTGGTCCTGGAATTCCTTTAATTCTAAAAGTCTTTTTGTCTGAAACATTTGAATTGTCAGGAAGTGTTCCTGTAACATTAATAACTACTTCTGTTCCTGCTCCTGGACGCATACTATAAGCTCCTGCACTTCCTGAAGGTGACAATCCTGGTGCTGAAGCTTTAACTTTATCAGGAGAAATGCCCGCAAATGAAATGGTCATAGGATTTACAACACCACGATAGACCACGTTCATTTTATCGGCAGATATTGTAGCTGATTTCGGTCTTGCTACTACTACGTACTTATCTTTAATTGGCAAACTAATTACTTTGCCATTTTCGTCAAAATTGAAAGAACCACTTATTGGATGTTCTCCAATGTTTCCTGAACCAAAAGAAAAATTAGCCTGCCCTGCTTGTGCTTGAACACTTGAACCATTTACTACAACAGATTTTGCTTTTAAAGAAGGGTCAAATTTACCAAGAATAATTTTCCCTTTGACAGCTTCTCCTTGAAAGAAAACTGATTTTTCAAGAACCACAATGGGTTGGTAAGCTGTTAATGAAGCAGCTGCGACCAAATCGGATTGAAACATACCCGTCATGACATCACTTTCGGTCGTTTTAATGTCTGCTTGCAATTGAGATAATTTTGTTATTGTAGCTATAAGTGGAAAATTATGATAATTATACTCAATCCAATCTAATTTTGTACCAGCTTTTTCAGAATACACTTGATTCGTCGCAAATCTAGCTTCAATTTTTTTCAGTTCGGATTCTGCGATTGAACTTCCTCCGATTGCTTTAATCTGTGCTGGATAACTCTGAATTTTAGCTAAAAATTCTTTTCCCTCTTTGGATACTTTGTCTCCATTAAAAAACATTCTGTCTATTAAATCTCCCTTATCCATTTGTTCGTAAGGTAGATTTCCATCTTTATCTTTTTCGAATTTTGCAGTAACCGCTGTTTTAATTCCTTCGATATAATCGTTAAATTCTTTAGAAATAGCTCTTATTTTTTCAACTTTATCTCTTTTATCACCAAATTGACCTGGTTGATCTACTGCTTTTTGGGATAGTTGTTCAAATGAAGATTCATTTCTACCATCGGTAATTGAGTTCGATTCGATGATTTTATTATTTAAAATGCCAAAAGCTGATAATACTTCTTTAGACATATTTAATGCTAACATCGCGATGAATACCAGATACATTAGGTTTATCATCTTCTGTCTAGGGGTTAATTTTCCTCCTGCCATAATTTCTTATAATTAGTTTATTGCTTGTTTATAATTTTTGAACTAATTATCCTTTATTACTCATTGCAGAAAGCATTCCTCCATAAACATTGTTTAATGATGACAAGTTAGAAGTCAATGATTGCATTTGTTCTTTTAATTTTATGTTATTTTCTGCTACTTCCTCGTTGATTTGAGCGTTTCTTGAGGCGCTTTGCAATTGTATTTTATACAAACTATTCAAAGATTCCATTTGTGCTGCAGCAAATGCCAATTCTTCGCTATATTTTTTAGTTGAAGCAATAGAATCAGCGGTTGGCATAATACTTTTTGCAGCTCCTTCAAAGTTTTTAATACTATTTCCAAGACTAACCATCAATTCTCCATCGATTTTAGCTTCCTTAAGCATAGCGTCTAATTTTTGTGACAACAAACCTTGTGCATCAGAAGGCGTCTCTATTTTAGCTGCTTTTTTACGTGTTTCACCGTTAGCAAGTTCTGGGTAAACTAATGTCCAATCTAATTCATCTTCTACCGGTTCGAATGCCGATAAAGCAAAAATTCCAGCCTCAACAACAAGCCCAATGGTAAGCATTAAATTTCCTGTTATTATTCCGAATTCAAGGTGTGTAATTTTGAATAAAGCGCCAATAATTACTATCGCTGCTCCAAGTCCGTACGCCATATTCATAAATTTCTTGCTTAATAATACCATAATGTTTGTGTTTTTAGATTAAAATTGATGTAATTTAATTTATTTTTTTTTATTGATTTTTTCAGTAGATTGAGTTCCCATATAATCTTGAACAGTTCTAAATCCAATAAAACTTCTTGCAGAATCTGCGTATTCAAAAGTTCTTGTACTTACTTGAAGAAAATAAGCAACGTCTTTCCAGGAGCCTCCTCGAACTACTTTGCGTTGGTTTGAAGTATCTGTATTATTTGGATTCATCGAAGAAACATACTCGTAAGCGTTTGGATCATAGGCAGATTCTGTCCATTCTGCAACATTACCTGCCATATTATACAAATTATAACCATTTGGTTCATAGGATTTTGCTTCAACAGTATACAAAAATTCATCTGCTGCATAATCGCCTCTCATCGGTTTGAAATTGGCAAGGAAACAACCTCGATCATTTTTAGTATAAGGACCTCCCCAAGGATAAGTTGCTGATTGTAAACCACCTCTTGCTGCATATTCCCATTCTGCTTCGGTAGGTAATCGAAATGAATTAATTAAATCTTGTTTCTTCTTTTTGGATTTGATATATGAATTTTTGTTTATTGTTCTCCAAGCACAAAAAGCTTTAGCTTGAGACCAGTTTACGCCAACAACCGGATAATCACCATACGCTTGATGCAAGAAATAATCATTGTGCATTGGTTCATTATAGGAATAGGAAAAATCTTTAATCCAAGTTGTCGTATCTGGATATATTTTTACTTGCTCTGTTCTGATAAAATCTTTTCTTTTTCCGACTTTAGCTTTAGCTGCTGCCTGAATATCCATCCAGGAATATCTGAATTTTAATTTATCCACATCAATAGTTCTTAAACCATTGTAAGACGCTTCTAAAGGCAAGTACATGGAATCCATAACCTCAGTATAATATTCGTCTGGATAGGCTTTCGTGTCTTTAATTAGTTTTACTTTGCGATTTAATTTCCTGCCCGCATACGGATCATCATCTGTACCAATACTGTAATAATTATTGTACATATATTTATCATAAGCGGTCATTTTTTCAGGATCTTGATCGTTAAAAGCAAAATCTCCTATACTTCCCGAGTTTTTCCCTCTTCCTTTTCCGTTCGCAGCACCAGCGCCTGGTTTTATGCCCATATCTTCCGCAAGAATGGCTAATCGAACTCTCATAGTAGAATCTTTTACCCAGTCGACAAACTGTCGGTATTCTCTATTGGTTATTTCTGTTTCGTCCATATAAAAAGAACGAACTGTGACTGTTTTTGTAGTTGCGTCCCCAACACCCGCAATATCTTCATCAGACTTACCCATAATAAAGGAACCCCCAGGAACTAAAGTCATTCCATAAGGTTTCTCAGGATGCCATTTTGCTCCTTTGGCTCCAACTAACTCGCCTTTGTCGCTTATTTTACCGCAAGCTATTAATAAGGTTAATATTGCCGTAAATGCAATGAACTTCTTCATATAAATTAGTATTATATTTTTATTAATATTTATTTCGTAAACCTATTTATTATTATTTAAAAAAGCAATTATTTGTGATATTATTTATTTCATTGACCAAAAATAAAGTTAAATGACAGCAAGACAATATTATAAAATAGAATAAACACCTAAAATAGTGCTACGTTTAATGTTTCGGATTATTAAAATAATGTTTCGTATAATGTATTTTAAAATATTTTATTAGAATTAAAATCTTGTTCAACTATAATTTAAATTATATTCTTCCGTTGCGCTTTCCACCATCTTTCAGGAATTTCTTGGTTGCAAGCTCCTAAATATTCTTCATGTGAGCAAGGTAATAACGTATTTTTCTTTAACTTATTATTACCGTTAGAAATAAATGGTATTTCAATCCACCACCTGTCGGTTTTGTCACTTTTATAGAAAATTAAGTCTTCTTCGTCTTCAAATGGAATAATATATTTTATGTAATTATCCTTACTACCAAAAGGATACTCACTAGATCGGTAATGAAAGCCTTCAATAAAATACCAGATAATTTGGGCTATTAAAACGGACTCTTGTCTAGAATTATTGTGATTAAAAATCCCTAAAAGCGACACCTTATCGCTAATTCCTGCATATCGTGACAATGCACAAATTTCTTTTCCGTTGAAACCGTTCGGTGTAAATAAACTAGAATTTCCTGAATCTGCTGATTTAACAGATGTTAAATCTACACTAACCACATCGGCATCTCTAAAAACGGGTTCAGCAAGTGAAAGGTTGCTAGAAACATCTCCTAAACGATACCCTTCAAAAAATAACTTGTCGATCAAATCAATTTCTTCCTGTGAATTATAATAGGTTTGATACCCAACATTGCTAAAATTAAAAAGATTGTTAGGTTCTTCTACTATTATTTTTGTTAGGTACGAACTTGCAGAAATGGCGTCCCGCTCTTTACCAAAGTCAAATTTACTATCAACTGACACTAAATTAACCATTTGTTCTAAATCATCATAGGCTCTATAAAGCGCATAAGTCAAATCTTGAGAACCGCCTATTACGATAGGAATAATGCGCTTCTTTATTAAACTAGAAACTACTTTCTTTAAAGCAAAATAGGTGTCTTCAGTTGAGTTTCCAGCGAGAATATTTCCAAGATCAGCAATAGATGCATCCCAATTTCCTGGAAACAATGCAAACAATTCTTTTCGGATATGATCTAAATTCACCTCATTTTCTTGTCTCGCATCCCCTCGATTTTCTAAAACACCAACTATAGCAATTTTAATTTTATTCAAATCAGGAAAATCTTTATCGGTATGAAAAACGACTTTGCTTCCCAATTGCTGAGAAGAAAATTCCTCAAAAAGCTTCAGTATTTCATTGTCTAAAGGTTCCAGAAAATCAAATTCCATATTTTATTTCTTTTTTGCTACTAGTTTCTTACCCGCTGTTTTTTTTGCAGGCGCTTTTTTTGCTGGTGTTTTTTTTGCTGGTGTTTTCTTGGCAATCATTTCTTGAACTTGTTCCAATGTCAATTGTGAGGCATCGGTATCTTTACTCAATTCAATTTTGATTTTTCCTTTGGTAATAACCGATCTTCCCCAACGGGCTTTTTCGACCAAAATTCCTTCATCCGCCCAGTTGTGCAAAACCTTGTCAATATTTTTCTGTAATTTATCTTCAATCAATTCTTCGATGTCAGATTGAGAAAGATTATCAAAATTATATTTTTTACTTACATTGATGAAAATTCCGTCCCATTTTATAAAAGGTCCAAAACGTCCGGTTCCTTTTTGTACTCCTTCGCCTTTATAGACTGCTATCGGAGCATCAGCTTGAGCTTTGTCATCAATTAATTCTTTTGCTCTTTCTAAAGTAATATCTAATGGATTCTCGCCTTTTGGTAAGGAAACAAAAGCACTTCCGTGACGAACATACGGGCCAAAACGCCCATTGCTTACCTCAACTTCTTCATCTTTATAAGTCCCGAGATTCTTTGGCAACAAAAATAAATCCAATACTTCCTCCAGAGTGATGTTGCCAATATTTTGTTCATTCATCAAACTAGCAAATTTTTTCTCTTCATCATCCGCTTCGCCAATTTGTGCCATTGGACCAAATTTTCCTAATCGAACGGAAACTTGTTTTCCTGTTTTCGGATCTTTTCCTAGGATTCTCTCGCCGCTTTCTCTATCGGCATTGGCTTCTACATCTTTCACGTTTGGATGAAATTTATCATAGAATTCCTGCATCATTTTTGTCCAGTTAACGTTTCCTTCAGCGATTTCGTCAAAATCTTGTTCCACTTTTGCTGTGAAATTATAATCCAAAATATTTTCGAAATTTTTGACCAAAAAATCCGTAACAATGGTTCCAATATCTGTAGGAACTAATTTCCCTTTATCGGAACCTGTATTTTCTTTAAGCAACTTCTCGCCTACTTTCCCAGATTGCAAAGTCAGTTGCGTATAATTGCGTTCCTGACCGTCCAGATTCCCTTTTTCTAAATATTTTCTATTGATAATGGTAGAAATTGTTGGCGCATATGTCGATGGACGACCTATTCCTAATTCCTCCAACTTTTTTACCAAAGAAGCTTCGGTATATCTAGCCGCTGGTCTGGAATATCTTTCCGTTGCCGCAATATAATTATTTTCTAATTTTTCATTGACTTTCATCATAGGAAGCATACCTTCTTGCTCATCGTCATCGTCATCGCTTCCTTCTAAATATACTTTTAAGAAACCTTCAAAAAGCAATACTTCGCCTGATGCAGAGAATATTTCACTGTGATTATTAGCTGCAATTTTCACATTAGTGCGCTCTAATTCGGCATCGCTCATTTGCGAAGCTAAGGTTCTTTTCCAAATCAAATCATATAAACGTGCTTGATCTCTGTCAATATTAACCGTGTGACGAGACATATCGGTAGGGCGAATAGCTTCGTGAGCTTCTTGAGCCCCTTTGCTTTTATTTACAAAAGTTCTAGGCTTAGAAAATTCCTTTCCGTAAGATTTAATGATTTCGGCTTGAGCCGCTTCCATCGCGTCCTTAGATAAATTCACACTGTCGGTTCTCATATATGTAATCAGTCCTGCTTCATAAAGACGTTGTGCCAATTGCATTGTGATTCCAACAGGTAAATACAATTTTCTTGCCGCTTCTTGTTGCAAAGTTGAAGTTGTAAAAGGTCCGGTTGGTGATTTTTTGGTAGGTTTTGTTTCTAAATCTGAAACTTTATAAGTAGAACCAATATTTTTATTTAAGAAATCTTCCGCTTCTTTTTTGGTGTTGAAGTTCTTTGGTAGTTTCGCTTTGAAAGATTTTCCTGATTCATTTGTAAATTCTGCTACAACTGAATAAGAAGCTATTGGATTAAAATTCTGAATTTCTCGTTCTCTTTCCACAATCAAACGAACGGAAACTGATTGTACTCGCCCAGCAGAGAGTCCTCCTTTAATTTTCCTCCATAAAACTGGGGATAATTCATAACCAACCAGCCGGTCTAAAACGCGACGTGCTTGTTGTGCATTGACTAAATTATAATCTATTTCACGTGGATTTTCAATTGCTTTTAGAATCGCAGTTTTCGTAATTTCGTGAAAAACAATTCGTTTGGTTTTATTCTTATCTAATTTTAATTCTTCCGATAAATGCCAAGAAATAGCTTCTCCTTCGCGATCCTCATCACTTGCTAACCAAACCATATCAGCTTTCTTGGCCAAGGTTTTGAGTTTAGAAACCAATGCTTTTTTATCGGCAGAAACTTCATATTTTGGTTTAAAACCATTTTCTACATCTACGCCAATTTCTTTAGAAGGTAAGTCTGCAATATGTCCATAACTTGATTCGACTTGGTAGTCGCTTCCTAGAAATTTTTCGATAGTTTTTGCCTTTGCAGGGGACTCCACGATAACTAAATTCTTTGCCATAGGTGTGTTTTTCTGGGACAAAAGTATCTATTTTTTTTAAATATTGTGCTTTTGAAAATTTTAAAAATGAATTTATTAGATGAAATATACATATTGTCAATACTAATTTTAGAATTTTATAGAACAATTGTTTACACTCTAATTATCCATTTTATGGATAGCTGAACTTAAAATACTGTTAATTATTCATCTGACATCTTGTCATAGTTATTACAATTGCCTTATATTTGTATTCTGAAAAAATAAGATGGAAAAGATAATTGATGAGAGCAAACAAGGCGAAAGTCTCGTTCTAGAATTCAAACCTGAAAATACAAAAAAACTCTTTATCGAAAGTTATGGCTGCGCTATGAATTTTTCAGACAGCGAAATTGTTGCTTCCATCCTATCTACAAATGGCTATAATACTACTCTAATTCTGGAAGAAGCTGATTTAGTTTTGGTCAATACCTGCTCCATTCGTGACAAAGCAGAGCAAACTGTTCGGAAACGATTGGAAAAATACAATGCCGTAAAACGAGTAAATCCGAAAATGAAAGTTGGGGTTTTGGGTTGTATGGCCGAACGTTTGAAAAGTCAATTCCTCGAAGAAGAAAAAATTGTAGATCTGGTTGTTGGTCCAGATGCTTATAAAGATTTACCGAATTTGTTGGCAGAAGTCGAGGAAGGTCGCGATGCGATTAACGTGATTTTATCAAAAGATGAAACGTATGGCGATATATCTCCCGTTCGATTAATGACTAATGGCATCACGGCTTTAGTTTCAATCACACGTGGTTGCGATAATATGTGTACTTTTTGTGTAGTTCCTTTCACTCGCGGTCGTGAACGCAGCCGGCAACCACAAAGTATCCTGAAAGAAATTCAAGATTTGTGGGATAAAGGATTTAAGGAAATTACGCTATTAGGACAAAATGTGGATAGCTATCTTTGGTATGGTGGCGGACTGAAAAAAGATTTTGTCAATGCCAGCGAAATGCAAAAAGCTACAGCTGTAGATTTTAATCAATTATTAGAAATGGTAGCGGTTGGTTTCCCAAAAATGCGCATTCGGTTTTCGACATCTAATCCACAAGATATGCACGAAAGTGTGTTGCATGTGATTGCTAAATACGACAATATCTGTAAACACATTCATTTGCCGGTACAATCGGGAAGCAATCGAATCCTCAAGGAAATGAATCGTTTGCATACTCGCGATGAATACATAACATTGATTGATAAAATCCGGAATATAATACCAAATTGTTCCATCTCGCAAGATATGATTACTGGTTTCCCAACAGAAACCGAACAAGATCACCAAGATACTTTGAGTTTGATGGATTATGTAAAATATAATTTTGGTTATATGTATTCCTATTCCGAGAGACCGGGGACATTAGCCGAACGCAAAATGGAAGACGATGTTCCAGAAGCAATCAAATTGAGGAGATTACAGGAAATTGTCGATTTACAACAACGCAATTCTTGGTTTAGAAGTGAAGAATTCATTGGACAAACAGTAGAAGTTTTGGTTGAAAAAGTATCAAAAAAATCAACGGAAGAATTTTCAGGTCGAAATTCACAAAGTATCACCGTTGTTTTTCCAAAAGAGAATTATACAATTGGTGATTTTGTGAATGTCAAAATTACGAGTTGTACTAGTGGCACTTTGAAAGGAAAAGCAGTTGGTTTGTGTGAAATGAATTAAAAAAAATGGATAATTGAGAATGAATAATTGATAATTTTAATGTTAGAAAAATTAATTGTTCAGTGTTAATTATAAATTATTAATTGAATAAAATGGAAACAGTACAATCAATAAAACAACGGTTTGAAATAATCGGGAATGACCCGAAACTCAATCGCGCAATAGAAAAAGCCATTCAAGTGGCTCCAACTGATATTTCAGTATTGGTTGTGGGAGAAAGCGGTGTTGGAAAAGAAAGTATTCCTAAAATTATACATTCTCTTTCGCATAGAAAACACGGAAAATACATAGCCGTTAACTGTGGGGCAATTCCCGAAGGAACAATAGATAGTGAGCTGTTTGGTCACGAAAAAGGCTCTTTTACCGGTGCAACTTCAACACGAGAAGGTTATTTTGAAGTAGCCAGTGGTGGAACAATATTCCTAGATGAAGTGGGCGAACTGCCTTTGACAACGCAAGTGCGACTGCTCCGCATTTTAGAAAACGGAGAGTTTCTAAAAGTAGGTTCTTCGCAAGTACAAAAAACAGATGTAAGAATTGTGGCTGCCACCAATGTGAATTTATTTGACGCCATTGATAAAGGGAAATTTAGGGAAGATTTATATTACCGATTGAGCACGGTAGATATCACATTACCGCCTTTGCGCGACCGAAAGGACGATATTCACTTATTGTTTCGGAAATTTGCTGCAGATTTTGCCCATAAATATAAAATGCCGCCTATTAAATTAGACGAGAATGCCGTGCAATTATTACAAAAATTTAGGTGGAGCGGAAACATAAGACAATTGCGAAACGTAGCCGAACAAATTTCAGTTTTAGAGACGAATCGCGAAATAACTGCTTCTATTTTGCAATCCTATTTGCCGTCCGAAGCAAGTAATTTACCATCAGTAATTAAAGACAAAAAAAGCAAAAACGATTTTAGCACAGAAAGAGAAATTCTTTACAAAGTACTTTTTGATATGAAAAGTGATTTGAACGATCTGAAAAAATTGACAATGGAATTAATGCAGAACGGCGTCAGCAAAGTTCAGGAAACAAATTCGCATCTAATCAATAAAATATATGGCCCTAACGATGAAGATAACGAAATAGATTTTGAAGAAGAAGCAGAAGACGAACCAAGAACTGGCTTAATTGCTGCGCCAACTAGTGAAAAAAATTATCATTTACAAGATGACAATTACCAATTTACCGAAACCGTAGAAGAAGAAGAGATTCTAAAATTAGAACAAAGAGAAATTGAAATGATAAAAAAATCATTGGAAAAAAACAGAGGAAAAAGAAAAGCTGCTGCTGATGAACTGGGAATTTCAGAAAGAACTCTTTACCGAAAAATAAAACAATTTGATCTTTAAAAATTAAATATCTTTGACCTTTTTAAATATAAAATGAGACGACTAAGTTATAGCATTGCGGTTACCTTTCTTTTGACATTCAGTGGTTGTTCAGTTTACAACTTTACTGGAACTGGCAAAATCGATGCGAAAACATTTCAAGTAAATTTTTTTCCAAATAATGCAGAACTAATTGAACCAGGGCTTGACCGCACATTTACTCTGGCATTACAAGATCTTATACAAAATCAAACCAACTTAAATTTGGTGAAAAACAGTGCCGATTTATCCTATGAAGGAGAAATAACAGATTACAGAATAAGTCCGATGACTGCCACCGCAGACCAGCAAGCATCGCAAAACAGATTGACAATCCGCATCAATGTTCGGTTTACCAATAAAAATAAAGAAACCGATAATTTTGAAAAGCAATTTGACTTCTTCTACGATTATGACGCTAAAAAACAACTTACTGGGGCCACGAAGGACGCTGCAATAAAAGAGATATTAGATCGAATCACTCAAGATATTTTTAATGAGTCATTAGCAAAATGGTAAATCTAGTTGGCAGTCCCGGAGTTTCGGGAGCAGTTTTTAGTTAGCACCTGAAATCTGAAATCTAACCCGAGCGTCAGCGAACTGGCGAAGCAAATCTGAACATTAAAATGAACGTAACTGATTATACTTATTTAATAAACAAGCCAGCTGCTATCAACGAAAAGCAAACGGATGCATTAGGAAAAGTTCTTGATGATTTTCCCTATTTTCAAAGCGCGAGAGCATTACGTTTAAAAGGATTGTTCAATCAAAACAGTTTCAGGTATAATTATGCATTGAAGGTTACGGCATCACATACAACCGATAGAACAGTTTTGTTTGATTTCATTACTTCAGACACTTTTGTCGCCATACAAAAAGGATTGTACGACAAAAAAGTAATGGAACTTCTGGACATCAGCGTAAATGATCACGAAGAAATTAAATCTCAGTTACAACTTGAACCACAAATAAATACCATAAAGCAATCCATACTTACATCAATAAAAGAAGCTACAGTAGCCATTGATGAAAAAGAGATTGCTTCAAACATTTCAAAGACAGCGGAAGAAAATTTGGAGTTAGGAAAACCTTTAGGTTTTTCCATAAATGAAAAACATTCCTTTCAAGAATGGCTTCAAATATCCAGAATACAACCAATAATTAGAGCAGAAGAAACAGGAACCAATGCTACGATTGTTGCATCGGAGGAAGACAAAAAGAAAAAACTAGAATTGATCGATAAATTTATTGAAGCTAGCCCAAAAATCCCTCAAATAAAGCAAGGAGTTGAAACCAGTGCCAATTTCGAACTCAATAAAACAGATAATTCCTATTTAATGACGGAAACTTTGGCAAGAGTATATTTAGAACAAAAAAAATATCAACGAGCAATTCAAGCATATGAAATATTAATTTTGAAATATCCAGAAAAAAGTAGTTTCTTTGCAAACCGAATTTCAGATATAATGATTTTACAACAAAATAATACATAAACAATGAGCACTTTTTCAATTTTTTTAGTTTTAATAACAATAGTTTGCTTTCTATTGATTGTAGTAATTATGGTTCAAAACCCTAAGGGTGGTGGCTTATCTTCAACATTGGGTGGTTCAACTCAGATTGGTGGAGTTCAAAAAACAACTGACTTTTTAGACAAAAGTACTTGGACATTGTCTGCGGTATTAATTGCACTTATTTTACTTTCAAGTTTAAGTTTTGAAGGATCCTTAAGTGACAGTGATTCAAAAATTATAGAAAAGACAGAAGCTACTGCGCCAAGTACTACAACGCCTCCTGCCACTCCAGTTCAAAAGACTCCAGCAAAATAATATATTTCGAAAAATATCTAAAAGCGTTGGCATTTTGTTAGCGCTTTTTTTGTGAATAATCGTGAGTTTTACGTACTTTTGCACCGTTAAATTTCTTAATTAAAAATAAACTTTATTATTATGGCTTTAAATATCAAACCACTTGCAGACCGAGTTCTCATTGAACCAGTTGCTGCTGAAACACAAACTGCCTCAGGAATTTTTATTCCAGACACCGCCAAAGAAAAACCACAAAAAGGAACTGTTGTTGCTGTTGGGAAAGGCACAAAAGATCACGAAATGACAGTGAATATAGGCGATGCTGTATTGTACGGAAAATATGCTGGAACTGAATTGAAATTAGAAGGAAAAGACTATTTGATTATGCGCGAGGATGATATTCTGGCGATAGTATAACAAATTATTATAATAAAAAAATTAATAATGAGGATGCGAAAGCTTCGTACCTCGCAATGACTAAAAAAATGGCAAAAGATATAAAATTTGATATTGAAGCACGTGACGGATTAAAACGTGGCGTAGACGCATTGGCAAATGCAGTAAAGGTAACTTTAGGACCAAAAGGTCGTAATGTAATTATTGGAAAATCTTTTGGTGGACCAACTGTTACAAAAGATGGTGTTACTGTTGCAAAAGAAATAGAATTGAAAGACCCATTAGAAAATATGGGTGCTCAAATGGTAAAAGAAGTAGCTTCTAAAACTAATGATTTGGCTGGTGACGGAACTACAACTGCCACAGTTTTGGCACAAGCCATCGTTAAAGAAGGTTTGAAAAATGTGGCTGCTGGAGCAAACCCAATGGATTTGAAACGCGGGATTGACAAAGCAGTTGAAGCAATTGTAGCTGATCTTGCCAAACAAGCCAAAGTAGTAGGAAGTGATTCTGATAAAATCAAACAAATTGCTTCTATCTCTGCAAACAACGATGAAGTAATTGGTGAACTGATTGCTAACGCTTTCGCAAAAGTTGGAAAAGAAGGTGTAATTACTGTGGAAGAAGCCAAAGGAACCGATACCTATGTTGATGTTGTAGAAGGCATGCAATTTGACAGAGGGTATTTATCTCCATATTTCGTGACTAATCCTGAGAAAATGGAAGTGGAATTAGAAAGTCCGTATATTCTATTATATGACAAAAAAGTATCTTCTTTAAAAGAATTATTACCCGTTTTAGAGCCTGTTGCACAATCTGGAAAACCATTATTGATTATTGCTGAAGATGTTGATGGAGAAGCACTGTCCACATTGGTAGTAAACAAATTGCGTGGCGCATTGAAAATCGCAGCTGTGAAAGCACCCGGTTTTGGAGACAGAAGAAAAGCAATGTTAGAAGATATTGCCATATTAACTGGAGGAACTGTAATTTCAGAAGAAAGAGGTTATACTTTAGAAAATACCACCATCGAAATGTTGGGAACGGCAAAAAGAGTAACCATCGACAAAGACAATACTACAATTGTAAGTGGTGCTGGGGAAGCCGATATGATCAAAAATCGTGTCAACCAAATTAAAGGTCAAATGGAAACTACCACTTCTGATTATGACAAAGAAAAACTACAAGAACGTTTGGCTAAATTAGCGGGTGGAGTTGCGGTTCTTTATGTTGGTGCTGCTTCTGAAGTAGAAATGAAAGAGAAAAAAGACAGAGTTGACGATGCGCTTCACGCTACTCGTGCCGCTGTTGAAGAAGGAATTGTAGCTGGTGGTGGTGTAGCGCTGTTACGAGCTAAAAACGCACTTGCAACTTTAATAGCAGACAATCCAGACGAGGCAACTGGAATCCAAATTATCTCTCGAGCTATAGAATCTCCATTGAGAACTATTGTTGAAAACGCTGGTCTTGAAGGTTCAGTTGTTGTTGCAAAAGTAGCTGAAGGAAAAGGTGATTTTGGATATAATGCTAAAACGGACGAATATGTAGATATGCTAAAAGCTGGAATTATCGATCCTAAAAAAGTAACTCGTGTCGCATTAGAAAATGCAGCATCAGTTGCCGGAATGATTTTAACTACTGAATGTGCTTTAGTTGAAATCAAAGAAGAAACCCCAGCTGGACATTCTCACGGTGGTGGAATGCCGGGAATGATGTAAAATCCATTAAAAAAATTAGTTATTTCAAAATCCATTCATCAAATGAATGGATTTTTTTTATACCAAAAACAAATTATATTTATACGTTTAGAAATCAATAAAGTAGTAGATTTACATTTAATTTTTTTTATACAAAATCAATAATGAAATTTAATAGTACTCTTGCCGGTCTACTTTTATTTATTCAATGTTTCTCTCAGCATTCAGATAATCAAGAAAAAATTAAAAATAGTATCCAAAATTATTTTCTTCTTGATAGAGAAATTATACATGTCCAGTTTAACAAAAATATTTATGTTAATAGTGAGAAAATTGCCTTTAAAGGTTACGTTTTTAGCAAAAATAACAATAGCCCTAACTTCAATACGACAAACGTTCAACTGGAAATTTACAATGAACAAAACGAAGTTATACAGAAACAATTACTTTATACCACTAAAGGTGCATTTGAAGGTGGATTAGTTTTAAATGAAAAATTTAGTACTGGAAAATATCGATTTCACTTTTACACCAACTGGATGAATAATTTTTATGAAGATGATTCTTTTATAGAAACCATTCAGATTATCAATAAAAAAGACCCTTATAATTTTGAATCGATTGAACCCAATTACAAAACCGCAAAAGTTGCTTTTTATCCCGAAAGTGGCGTCATTATAAATAAAATAAACAACAGAATTGGCGTAAAAATCACTGATTGTAATGAGAAAGGAATTGCGATTGAAAAAGGTATAATTATAGATTCGAATTCCAATGAGGTTGCGTCATTTTCGACAAATAAAATGGGCAATGGCAATTTTTATTTTATACCCACTTCTAACGAGTCCTACATTCTAAAATATAATTCGGAAAAATTTTACCTCTCAGAAGCACTGCCCAAATCTCAAGAAACCGGTTTAATTATAAGTTACAATAATAATTTATCCAATAATAAATTAGCAGTTTCAATAAAAACAAATAGTTCTGGAATTGAATTACTTCAAAATAAAAAATTCATTCTTCTCATTCATCAAAATGGAAATGCAATTCAAAAAGAAATCTCTTTTTCTAATAATGAACCCGAGCAAATATTGTTTTTTGATAAAAAATATTTGTCAAATGGTGTCAATAGCATTCGACTTTTAGACGAAGATCTTAATGAAGTTGCCGAACGATTATTATATAATTTCGAAATAGCCACTCCAGAAACCACTATCGAGGCAAAAATTGTTGAAAATGACAGCGTAGTTTTAGTCGGAAAAACCAACACGAAAATAACTAACATGAGTATTAGCGTTCTTCCTGCTGAGAATAGTAGTCTTGGAACAAAAAAATCCATTTTAGGAACGTTTTATCTCAACGCGTATTTAGAAAAACCTGAAAATGAAACCTACAGCTATTTTGACCCTGACAATAAGAACAGAAAACAAGACTTAGATCTCCTATTATTAAACCAAAAAAGAAGTAAATATTTATGGAACACTATAAGGCTAAATCCTCCTAAGAAAATATTTGAAAATGCACAAGGAGTGGCGATTAATGGTACAATAGTTACTACATTAAATAGAAACTTAAAATATCGAGTTCAACTAATATCATTAAAAGATAAGATTTTTGAAGAATCTAATATCAATGAAAAAAATGAATTTAAATTCGAAAACTTTTTTGCGCAAGACTCCACAGAATTAATTTTACAATTGATAAATGATAAAAATAAGGTTCTAAACTCAAAAATGTTTTCGAGAATTTCCAGATATGAAAATCCGTTTAGAGTAAGGTTAGACAAAGAAATTACTAATTGTCCTCCCACAATTAATGCAGAAAACAATTTTATATTTTCAGACCCTAATAACAAAATGATTAAGCTCGAAGAAGCTGTGGTCATTAATAAATATAAAAAAGACAAACTAATTTATGATAAAGAAGCCGGTTCAATCATGGCAAAATCTTTTAAAATTAGTGATAATGAATTTGGAAGCGTTATGGATTTTATTGCAAGAAATGGATTCAGGATAGGCATCAATGAAGAAGATAGCACACCATTTGTTAGAAATTCGAGAAGCACAACATTTTCAACAAGCAGCGCCCCTCCTGCCATATATTTGGACAATGAAATGTTACTTGATTTTGATTTTTTGTTTAGTTTACCCATTACTGATGTTGACGAAATTTATATCGATCGATCCGGTTTTTCAGACACGCCGGGGCGCTCTGGTAGCATCAAAATATTTTTAAAAAAAGGAATCAAAACCGATATTATAGATTACAAATTTTCTAAACTATTTGTGACCAACGGATATACCAAAAATAGTGACTACAATATATCCGAATTCCAAACTCAAAAAGAATTTTCCTATTTCGGCACGTTGAATTGGACCCCAAATATTCCATTGAAAGAAAATCACACTTTTGAAATTAAGTTTCCAAAAGGAAATCAAAATAAAATTCAAGTTTTACTCGAAGGATTTGCCGAAGATGGCGAACTCATTTCTGAAATCAAGAAAATTCCTGTTGAACATCCTTAAATCAAAAAATCCAAAGTTTAATAAGCTTCGGATTTTTTTGTGATTCACTACAAATGAACTCTTTTTTTAAGTAATTTCCATAAAACTGGAAGTGTCGTCACTAAAACAATTCCAATGACAATAAATTCGATGTGAGCTTTTAAATCGATGCCAAATTTATCTAAAAATAATGCTGACAGATAATGACCAGAAAGTATCATACTGAAGGACCATAGCACCGATCCCAAAATATTATTAAACATAAACTTCTTTTTGTCCATCGATGCAATTCCTGCCACTATCGGTGCAAAGGTTCTGAAAATAGGTAAAAACCTTGCAAAAATAATCGCCTTTCCACCATATTTATCGAAAAAATCTCTAGCTCGTAGCAGGTATTTTTCTTTAAACCAGAAAGTGTCTTCTTTTTTATAAAGATAAGTTCCTCCTTTTACGCCAAACCAATACCCGACAGTATTGCCCAAAATTCCCACCAAAGAAACTAAAGAGGCTAAGAAAACTATATTAAGAAAATCGTTTCCTACAGAAATTTGTTGCATTAATAATTCACTGTAAATACCCGCTAAAAACAACAAACTGTCTCCTGGAAGAAAAAAACCTGCAAACAATCCTGTTTCGGCAAATATGATAAAAAGGATTACTATTAGTCCCATTTTAACTCCACCAAGCTCCATTAAAATATAAAACTCCGGATTTAATAGCTGTGTCCAATCGAAATTATTCATAAAATTATTTTAAAATTATAGGTGGTGAAAGTACTTATAATTTAGCAAAAGAGCACTATACACAAGCCTGAATTGCGTTTTTTTAATTTTCTTTTAATACAAAACTTCTTGATTTCAAAACACTATTTCTTTGTTTCCTCCCTTTCATATTTGCAACAGCCATGGAGATTGTCATAATCTTCTTGGGTTGCTTTTACGTCTTCCGTATCGTGACCTACTTTTGCAACAGCTTTTTTAATAGCAGCAATCGAAGTTTTTTCTTCGTTAAGGGTCAAGTCTAATTTGTGCGTTTCTATACTCCAACTTGCCATTTTTACGCCACTAACAGCAAAAGCCGCTTTTTGAATGCGTCGCTGGCATTGTTCACAATTGCCATTGACTTCTATAGTGTATTTTGCGTTTTTATTCTTTTGCCCTTGTGCTTGTGCAAAAAGTGTAGCCACAAATAACAGCATTCCTAAAAATAGATTTTTACTTACCATTATAAAATTGTCTTTTTGGTATTCTCGAATCGTTGATTTCATAATTTAATTTATTAATTGTTACTAAAATTTATTTTGTCACTGACATTGTTGTTATTTTATTTTAAATCGAAGTCCAGCATAATACATTTGTCCAAAAATTGGAGCATAAACAATCGAAGCATCAAAGGTTGTTCCAAACGGATTTTCATTCCCCAAAATCGCCTTTTCTTGACGATAGTTTCCAATGTTTTCTCCGCCAACATAGACTTCAAAAGTAGAGGAAAAAGTTCGAGTAATTTGCGCATTCATCAAAGAAAACGAAGGCGAATAGACGGAAAGCCTTTCTGCTATTGGGTTTGAAGCCGTTTCGGGCAATTTTTGTTGTCCCATCCAGTTATAAGTAAAATCAAATTTCCATTGTTTCCCTTTTTCTACAATATGAGTTGCAAAGCTTAAATTCGCGAAAAAACGATGCTTGGTCTGCAACGGTCTTTCACTTCTTCCACTCCAATAATCGGTTTGGATGTCGTAATATTTATAGGCAGTTCGCAAATCAAAATGTTTTATTATTTCTAAATTAAAATCCATTTGCAAACTATTAGCGAACGATTTTCCACTCAAATTATAAAACAAAACCTGATGCGTCCCCGAAATAGATGGCGCTGTATATAAATCGACTACAACTTGATTGGTGAAATCGGTTTTGTAAAAATCAAAACCTACATCGGCATTTTTTCCAAACACGGAAAATTTTTGATTGAAACTCAATCCGTAATTCCAAGCAATTTCGGGATTCAAACCATAAGTTTTTCCGCTATTGTCCAAAATAGTAAAGGTTCTAGAACTTGCAAATAGTGGTTGGTTTTCGGCAAAAATATTAGCAGTCCGTTTCCCTCTTCCTGCGGAAAAACGCACAACCCCTTTCTCCCAAGTATTATATCGAATATGCAATCTTGGAGTAATAAAAGTCCCCAAACGGTTGTGATTATCAATTCTGCCACCAGCAATAAAGCTAAAATTAGAATCATTATCAAATGTGTATTCAAAAAAAGCCCCGATGGAATTGTCCATTCTGCTGTAATCGCTCACATTCACAAATTCTTGGTATTTGTCATAGGTGAAGTTCAAACCAGTAGCAAATTTATGCATCGTATTATTGATAATCGAATTGAAAATTAAATTCGAATAAAAGCTATTTTGCTTTATATTATATAGGTTTAAACCATAATACGATTCCTGATTGTGACTGTTGAAAGCGTTTTGAAAACCGATACTTTGATATGGCATATCCTTGAAAACATAGCCTAATTTTGTGGAAACATCAAAGCGCTCAGTATTCACTTCAGATCCCCAAAAGTTAGTTGTTCCTTTGTCTTTCTCGGGATTAAAATTAATCTCGCCAGCTTGTTTCTGGTCATTCATATAACGAAAATTAATGAAACTCACCCAACCTTTTTGAGCATCCGTATATTGCCAGCGGTTCAAAACATTGATTTGTTTTGCCAAAGGATTATCGAGAAAACCATCGTCATTCATATCGTTTTTGGCAATTCTTGTATTTCCGTGAACGAACAAACTACTCGCCCATTTATCTGAAATTTTAGTGTTGAAATGGCTGTTCAATTCAAATCGAGAATCAGTCGAACCATACACATTCAAGAAAAAAGGAATATCGTTTAAAGGCTTAAGCAAATCGGTGTTGATTTGTCCCGAAATACTTTCATATCCATTGATAACACTTCCCGCTCCTTTGGTTATTTGGATACTTTCTATCCAAGTTCCAGGGGTAAATGACAAACCGTAAGCCTGTGAAGCTCCTCGAACTGATGGAATGTTTTCTTCGCTAATCATCAAATACGGACTAGTTAAACCTAGCATTTTGATTTGTTTAGTTCCCATAATTGCATCAGAAAAACTAACATCAATCGAAGGGTTTGTTTCGAAACTTTCAGCGAGGTTACAGCAAGCCGCTTTGAGCAATTCCTTGCTAGTTACTAACGTTGTGTTGGCAGTAATCTTTGAGGATTTTTGTAAGCCATTGTTTTTAGAAACTACTTTCACTACTTGCAATGTATCTTGAGAATAAGAGCTAAATGAACACCATAAGCTTAATAAAAATATTGAAATATGTTTTTTCATTGTACTGATTTTAATTTCTTTAAGTAGCATCAAACCACTGAGATTTGATCTGATAAGCAGGTTAAAATCAGGCGTAAAAAACGTATTGGTGGTATAATTTAAACCGTGGCGGTGCATTCACATCACAATAATAACAAGTAGTTTTATTGCTTTCAAAGTGCTGCAATTTAGAACAAACAAACGACTGCCAGTTTTCTATTAAAAAATTAAAATTGGGTTTAAAGGAAATCGAATTTACAATATCATTTTCAAATTTTTTTTCAAAACCCATTACGTTGTCCTCGCAACAGCTGCTATTTCCTTGAAGATTATTAGGAGATTTTAGAGGACAACAACTTTCTTCCAATGTATTTTTAGATTCAAATGTTTTCCAAAAAATAGGTTTTACAGAGGCAATTTCTCCACCACAATAATGCACATCGATGGCAAATCCCACATGGGAAACCAATAGAAAAAAGGCCAGAAAAAGACTGATGTGCTTTTTAATTTTCATGATGCAAAATTACACATTTACAACATTAAAAAAATTAAATTTTAGTTAAGATATTGCCTTGTCGTAGGTCAAGAAATCATCGCGTTTTTTTTTGATAATAAAAAGCAGCGAGAAACAACAATAAAAAAATAGGTTGTATCAAAAAACGACGGATATAAAATAAGATCATTTTATTATCTTCTGCAAAATAAGTAAGTGTACAAAAGAAAACGGTAATTAGAATTACAAAAAAAATTACATACAGCAAACAAGAAAATTTAAGCGCTTGAAAATCTTTGAAAAGCAAATAAATTATAGCTAAAGAAAATATTGAATTCAAAAAATACCTAAACAATAATCCCGCAAATACCCTCTGATTATTCATCTGAGGTAATGCCAAATTATTATAATCTGCTTTAAAATAATTTAAAAACGGATCATAAAATAAAATGCCTTCATAAGCGCGCAGCAGCACTAACAGAATAACAAACAGCATCACTAATGCAATTCTAGCTTTATTGTCAAACAACTTTTGTAGCATATTTTGAAAATTTATTGACCCAAATAATCCATAACACGAAAACCAGTCCGTAAATCAGTAGCGGAAACAAAACGCCATGTAAAAGATGCTTCTGTTTTGGATAATGATACATCAAAACACATAAAAGAGCGATTCGGGAAACGTTTAAAATATGTATGAGTAAACTTCCTCCTAATATGAATAAAACGGTTGGTTTGAGTTTTCCAGAAAATGCAACTACAAACGAAATAAACAAAATAATGACGCTTAACCCATTACAGCCTTCGATAATTCGAGCAATTGGCCTCTGATTATAGCGCGCATTTACTGCAGATTCTTTTAAATTTGGCGCTATACTAAAATCACATTTAAACAATACCATAACATCCTTTGTTTGCTTTGCCACAATTTGCGTAAAGCTGTCTACTTCACATTGCTGCAGGTCGTATTGATTTAAGTAACTTTTATAAACCAACGTTAAAAGCAAGTAGGTCAGAAAAAACTTGCCTAAAAACATCAAAAATGGTTTATATATAATAAAATATTTTTTCAAAATTCAATTTTTATAAATTTATATAAAATAATACAATCCTATTTGAATACTTTTGCAAAAAATAAGACTATGATTTTCGAACAATTGAAGGCAAAAGTAACAGAAATTACTTTAAATACAAATCTAACTAGAGAAGAAAAACTTTTAGCTGTTTGTCAACTTTTGAACAATTCCGTATCCTATTACAACTGGGTAGGCTTTTATTTTGCCAATCATGAATCAAAAACATTACATCTTGGTCCTTATGTTGGAGCTGTGACAGACCATACTGTAATTCCGTTCGGAAAAGGAATTTGCGGACAAGTGGCAGTTTCTAACAACAATTTCGTGGTTCCCGATGTGGCCACTCAGGACAATTATATAGCTTGCAGTTTTACGGTGAAATCAGAAATCGTGGTGCCGCTTTTTGTAAATGGAAAAAACATTGGTCAAATTGACATTGACAGTCATGTAATTGATCCTTTTACAGAAAAGGACGAACGATTTTTGGAGTTTGTAAATGAGCAAATTGCAACCTTGTTTTAAAAAAAAATCATTCATGTATAAAATCTATTAATTTCAATTAAATTGAGTTAATAGATTTTTTTTATCTTAAAAAATACCCAAAGAGTAGCTTAGGTCTGCTATATGTTTAGTAAATTTGTTTACTTTTACCGCCGATATGTTAAACAAAATGCCAATTGCTCAAAAAACCGACTTAGATGATATTGCCATCGATCGAATTATCGAAATGGCTTGGGAAGATCGCACACCATTTGATGCAATAAAATTTCAATTCGGACTCTCAGAAGCAGATGTTAAGGCTTTGATGAAAAAAGAACTTAAGTTTAGCAGTTATAAACTTTGGCGAAAACGAGTAGAAAATTGTAAAACAAAACACACTGCCAAGAGAAATGATGGTATTGATAGATTCAAATGTAAACTACAACGCGCCATTTCTAATAATAAAATATCAAAACGTTAAATGCCTGTAAGCGTTCGTACCATGGAAAAAGAAAAACCAGATAATATAGTTTATTCTGTAGAAAAAGGATATCACGCTAATATTTTACCTTATGGAACAAGCGTTGGCGCTCCAGTAATTAAGGTTGATGACTTAGTTTCCTGGAAAAGTAGAGGGGTTCATGCTGTAAACAAAGAGTTTGAAAACAAGTTTACGGAACTAAAACTTCAATACGAAAAACTGATGGAAGAGTTTGAATGGAATGAATTAGTGTATAACTCAAAATTTTCATTTGAACCCGTAATCGGTGAAATATATCATTTATACCAAGGCGAAGATGCCACTCATTTTTTATCATTAATTGGTCCAACAGAATGGAACAAAGCTCATATTGCGACTTTTAAACTCAATAGTGACAAAAAATGGATCAAATTAGATTTAATAGAAAAGGTTTTTCATAGCCAAAAAACGTGGTAGATTGGAGTGCTAAAAACCGCTACTCTATTATCCTAAAAACCCCATTTTGAATAAAATAGATGTAAATATTGTTTGGTTCAAACGTGATTTGCGTTTTACAGATCACGAAGCACTATTTTATGCTTCACAACAAAACATACCTCTTTTATTAGTCTACTTTTTCGAACCGTCAGTAATGAGTTACGATGATTCAGATGTGCGGCATTGGCGATTTATTTATGAATCTATTCAAGATTTACAAAGCAAACTAAATCCTTTTAATTCCAAAATTTTCTTTTTTCATAACGAAGTAAGACCTGTCTTTGAAGAATTATTGCAACAATTTGAAGTTAAATCTGTTTTTTCTCATCAAGAAATTGGGAATAAAATCACCTATAATCGCGATTTGGAAATGCAAGTTTTCTTTAGAAAGCATAAAGTAGCGTGGAAGGAATTTCAAATGCACGGCGTTATTAGAAAACTAAAATCAAGAAAAGATTGGGACAAACGCTGGGAAAACGTGATGCGTGACCATCCTAAAATGATTACTATTGCAGCGCTAGATCTTGTAAATCTAGATCCTAATTTTTATGAAAATCTAAAAGGAGCGCCTTTACTTCCTGAAATTACAACACCTAATAAAAATTTTCAACAAGGTGGCGAAAATTTTGCTTGGAGATACCTCGACAGTTTTGTCAAAGAACGCTATGTCAATTACAGCAAACACATTTCGAAACCAGCTTTAAGCAGAAAAGGATGTAGCCGATTGTCACCCTATTTAGCCTATGGAAATATCAGCATGCGAGCTATTTATCAATACACTAATGAACATTACGAGGCCTCAAAAAACAAAAGAGCCATCCTGAATTTCGTTTCCCGTTTGCATTGGCATTGTCATTTTATTCAAAAATTTGAAGACGAGTGCGAAATGGAATTTGAAAACGCCAATAGAGCTTATGATACTTTGATAAAACCAAAAAACGAAACGTATATCAAAGCATGGCAAGAAGGCAAAACAGGAGTTCCAATAGTTGACGCTTGCATGCGATGCTTGGTTGCAACCGGATATATTAACTTCCGAATGCGAGCCATGGTGGTATCCTTTTTTACTTTTAATTTATGGCAAGATTGGCGCGAATTGCATTTCTTGGCACGACAGTTTTTAGATTACGAACCCGGAATTCATTATCCACAAATCCAAATGCAATCAGGAACAACAGGTATCAATACCATCCGAATATATAGTCCAATAAAAAACTCAGAAGAGCATGATGCTGAAGGCATTTTTATCAAAAAATGGTTGCCCGAATTAGCAGAAGTTCCTGTTAACTTGCTTCACGAACCATGGAAAATGAATGATATGGAACAGCAATTTTACAACTGTATCATTGGCAATGACTATCCTGCACCTATTGTAGACATTGACGAAACAAGAAAATATGCCAGCGATATCGTATGGAGCTTTCGCAAAAAAGACGAAGTAAAAGAAGAAGGCAAACGAATATTAAAAAAACACGTCTCCAATCCAAATTCTAAAAATAGAATTCCGAAAACTAAAAAAACAATCTCATAGAATGGCAATATTTTTAAAAGCAAATTGGGAAAATATCATTATGGCAAACTACGCAATTGATCCTAAAATTCTAGAACCTTTTTTACCAAAAGGTGTAGAATTAGATTTATTCAACGGAAAGGCCTATATCAGCCTGGTGGGATTTATGTTCAAAAAAACAAAATTATTTAATATTCCAATTCCGTATTGGGGTACTTTTGAAGAAATAAACCTTCGGTTTTACGTTACAAGAAAAGAGGGAAATACCATAAAACGGGGTGTAGTTTTTATAAACGAAACCATTCCATACCCCATTGTGGCTTGGATGGCAAACAAATTATATAAAGAACATTACACAGTTGTGCCCACTAAACACGAAATCAACCACATTAGTACTATTAAAAAAGTAAATTTCGAATGGCTATTAAATAAAAAATGGAATCGCATTTATGTTGAAGCTTCAAATGAATCTGCAGCAATGAAAAAAAATACTTTAGAGCAATTTATCTACGAACATTATTACGGTTACACCAAAATTGATGCAGAGAAAACAGAAGAATACAAATTGCAACATCCAAGTTGGAAAACGAATGAAGTTTTAAATTATAAAATTGATTGCGATTTTAAAGCGATGTATGGTGACGCTTTTTCGATATTGAATTTCACACAACCCGAAGCCGTTTTTATCGCTGAAGGTTCACCAGTAAACGTAGAATGGAAGCGAACCCAATTAAAATTCTCTAAATGAAAGGTGTAAAAAAACAAAACCTCCCAACAAAAATGTGTGTCGTTTGCCAAAAACCATTCACATGGAGAAAAAAATGGGAAAAGGTGTGGGACGAAGTAAAATATTGTAGTGATAGATGTAGGAATGAAAAATTGAAAAATTGAATGATTTAAAGATTGAAAAATTCAAAATCATAAAAATTCTTTAAATTTTTAAATCCTTTAATTTTAAAATAAAAAAAATGCAAAAAACTTTAAGATTAATTCTCGGTGATCAACTCAACAGCAAGCATTCCTGGTATGAAACCATTGATGATTCTGTGACTTATGTATTGATGGAAATCCGCACTGAAACAGATTATGCCAATCATCATATTCAGAAAGTGGTTGGTTTTTTCTCGGCGATGCAAGAATTTGCAAAAGATTTAAAATCAAAAAATAACAATGTAATTTATATTTATCTAAATGATTCAACCAATTTACAATCTTTTGATAACAATCTTAAATTCCTAATTTCCGAGTATCATTTTACCAATTTCGAATACCAATTACCGGATGAATATAGAGTCGATGAAGTTTTGAAGAACTTTTGCAAAACAATTTCCATTACAAGTTCTGTTGTTGATTCAGAGCATTTTTATACTACCAGAAATGAGCTTGGAACTTTCTTTGAAGGAAAGAAAACTTTTCTACTAGAATTTTTTTATCGTGCCTTACGTAAAAAGCACAATGTGCTCATGGAAGGTGACAAACCAGTAACAGGACAATGGAATTATGACGGAGAAAACAGAAAAAAATTACCAAAAAATCATAAACCAACTTCCCCTTTAGTTTTTAATAATGATGTTTCCAAAATTCTTTTAGAAATTCAAAAAACAAACATAAAAACCATTGGAAACATCGATGCTAAAAATTTTGTTTGGCCTATCAATAGAAAACAATCTTTAGAATTATTAGATTTTTTCGTAGCCGAATGTTTGCCATTATTTGGAAGCTATCAAGATGCAATGACACCAAACGAATGGTCACTGTATCATTCGCGAGTTTCATTTTCTATGAATATAAAAATGATTTCGCCACAAGAAGTGATTGATAAGTGCATTGAAGAATGGCAAAAACGTCCAGCCGAAATCGAATACAACCAAGTAGAAGGTTTCGTTCGTCAAATAATTGGTTGGCGCGAATACATGCGTGGCATTTATTGGCTCAAAATGCCCCAATATGCAACGATGAATTATTTTAACAATCAAGAAAAATTACCCGATTGGTTTTGGACCGGAAATACCAAAATGAATTGTCTTAAAGATGCCATTACTCAGTCCTTAGACTATGCTTATGCCCATCATATTCAGCGATTAATGATCACGGGAAATTTTGGCTTGCTTGCAGGAATTCATCCAGATGAAATGGATGCGTGGTATCTCGGAATTTATATTGATGCTATCGAATGGGTCGAAATAACGAACACTCGTGGTATGAGTCAATTTGCAGATGGTGGAATTGTAGGCACAAAACCCTACGTGAGTTCAGCTTCCTATATTGATAAAATGAGCAATTATTGTGAATCTTGTTTTTATAAAAAGTCAGTAAAAACGGGCGATAAAGCCTGCCCTTTTAATAGTTTATATTGGAATTTTTATGATAAAAACGAAGATAAATTAGGTAAAAATCCACGGATTGGTATGATGTATAATGTATGGCGAAAAATGCAACCCGAAGCCAAAACCGCATTACTAGAACAAGCCGATTATTATTTGAAAAATATAAATGAATTGTAAAATCAACAGCCACAGACTTCAAAAATTATCACAGATTATTTGGTTTTAAAAATTTGTACATCTTTGAAATCTTTGAAATCTGTGACAAAAAAAATAAAATATGAAAACTTCAATAGTTTGGTTTAAAACTGATTTGAGATTAAATGATAATAAAACGCTTATCAAAGCGATTGCGCAAAGCGATCAGATTGTTCCTGTCTATTGTTTTGATGATTCGCATTACCAAAATACAAAATATGGTTTCAAAAAAACAGGTGATTATAGAGCGCAATTTTTATTAGAATCGTTAAAAGATTTAGATGCTAATTTAAGAGAAATTGGTTCGAAATTATTAATTGTAAAAGGAAAACCAGAAGTAGAAATTTCAAAAATCGTGACTAAATATAAAGCGCAAAAAGTTTTTGCAAAAAAAGAAGTTGCCTTTGAAGAAAAACAAACTGAAAAATTAGTTCAAGACGATTTATTTAAATTGCGTTGCGAATTGAAAACCTACAGTACAAGCACTTTATATCATGCTCAGGATTTGCCCTTTTCGATAAAAGACATTCCCGATGTTTTTACCAATTTTAGGAAAAAAATAGAGAAGGATTCCACAATACGGGACACTTTTGAAAAGCCAACTGCAATCAATTCCCCAGAAATTCCTGAAACGGTATTCCCAACTTTAGAAGAATTGGGGGTAGCGTTTTCTGAAATTGATTCTCGGGCAGCTATCAAATTTATTGGTGGAGAAACAGAAGCAATAAAAAGACTGAATCATTATTTTTCTGAAACACAATCCCTATCTAAATATAAAGAAACTCGAAACGGAATGGTAGGGGAAGATTATTCCTCAAAATTTTCGGCTTGGTTGGCCTCGGGTTGCATTTCGCCAAGATATATTTATAAAGAAGTTAAAAAATACGAAGGGCAATTTGGTGCAAACGAATCGACATATTGGTTGGTTTTTGAATTAATTTGGCGCGATTTTTTCCGATTTATGTTCAAAAAACACCAAACTAAATTTTTCTTGTACTCCGGAATAAAAACAGACAAAGTAAATTCCAAATCCTTGAACGAAAAATTACTTTCGCAATGGATAAATGGCGCAACAAATTCTGATTTTATCAATGCCAATATGCTCGAATTGAAACTAACTGGTTTTATGAGCAATCGAGGTCGGCAAAACGTCGCTAGCTTTTTATGTAACGAACTCAATATGGATTGGAGATTTGGTGCCGCTTATTTTGAAGAACAGCTTATCGATTATGACGTTTGTAGCAATTGGGGGAACTGGGCTTATCTTGCTGGTGTAGGGAACGATCCTCGAGGACATCGCTACTTCAATATCGAGAAACAAGCTAACGATTATGATAAAAATAAAGCGTTTAGAAAGTTGTGGTTAGGAAATTAAAAGAAGATTGACAGTACAATTTACTATTGCAAAAATAATAATGTAATGATTAAACACGATGTAATTATAATTGGTGCAGGATTGTCGGGATTATCGGCAGCTGTCCATTTGCACCGACAAGGCAGGAAAGTACTTATTCTCGAAGCTACCGATCGTGCAGGAGGACGAGTGAAAACAGATCTTGTAGATGGTTTTATTTTAGACCGAGGCTTTCAAGTGTTATTAACTGCGTATCCGGAAGCAAAAAAACTATTGAATTACAAAGACTTACAACTCCAAAAAATGTTGCCCGGAGCAACAGTACTTTATGATGGTGGTACATTCGAAATTGCAGATCCTATCAGAAGACCGCTGGCTTTGTTCAGCACCTTATTTGCTCCAGTTGGCACAATACGCGATAAAATAAACACACTTTGGTTGAAAAATAAATTGCAAAAAATGTCAATTGACGAAATTTTCACCCAACCCGAACAAACCACATTACAACAATTGTCAGATTATGGCTTTAGCCAAAAAATGATTCAACGTTTTTACAAACCTTTCTTATCGGGTATTTATCTTGAAAATGAATTGATGACTTCAAACCGAATGTTTGACTTTGTTATGAAAATGTTTTCGGATGGAGATGTTGCCGTTCCCGCTTTTGGAATGGGAGAAATACCAAAACAATTGGTGAGTCAATTACCAGAAGCGAGCATTCAATACCATAAAAAAGTTGCTAAAATAGTTGACAATACAGTAATTCTTGCAGATGGAACCACTTTTGAAGCCAATCAAATTGTTATTGCAACCAATGCAAACGAATTTACCAAGCAATTTTTGCCCAATCAAAAAACAACTGCACAACAAGTGACCAATGTGTATTTTGAAGCACGCACTGCACCAACTAAAAAAGCTGTTGTAATATTGAATGCCTCTTCTACTAAAAAATGGGTCACTAATTTAACCGTTTTATCTAATGTTTCTAAAACATATGCGCCGCCGGGAAAAGTTTTAGTTTCCGTTTCTTACAACGGATTGGCAAACGTTGAAGATTTTGAATTGGCTGAAAACATGAAAAAAGAATTGGAACAATGGTATGGTAAACAAGTACACCATTGGAAAATGATAAAAACCTATCGGATTGATTATGCTTTGCCTATTCAGGATACGGTAAAAAATGAGTTGTCCATTTCTGAACTAAAAATATCCGATACTCTTTTTATATGTGGTGATCATTTATTAAATGGTTCCATTAATGCAGCTTTTAAAACGGGTAGATTAGTAGCTGAAGTGATGAAATTATAATTTTAATTTCTTTTTGCTATTTGCTGCTTAAAGTGATTCATAAAATAATTCATAATTTACAATTCACAATTAATAATTATTCTTTACCTTTGCACACGAATTAGGAAAAACTTAATTCATACATAATAATCATTTAAATAATATTGGAATGTATTTAACAAAAGAAGTTAAAGAAGAAATCTTCGCTAAACACGGAGAAAAAACAAACACAGGAAAGGCAGAAGCTCAAATCGCTTTATTCACTTTCAGAATTTCTCACCTTACAGAGCACTTGAAAAAAAATCGTCATGATTACAACACCGAGCGTTCATTAGTATTGTTGGTAGGTAAAAGAAGAAGTTTATTAGACTACTTAAAGAAAACCGAAATCAACAGATATCGTGAGATTATCAAAGTATTGAATATTAGAAAATAATCAATATAAAAAAGAGGTGCCCACGCGCCTCTTTTTTTTAGCCCCCTAGCCCCCAAAGGGGGAATATCGAAAGATATTTTATTTATTGCAAGCTCCCCCTTTGGGGGTTGGGGGGTTAAAAAGTTTGGTTTTTCATTGGAGCACAACAACTATATTCCGCCACGGCGGGACAAGCAACACAACAATTCTGCTGACAGGCAGTAACCCAATGTAAAATTAAAAAAGGAAAAATTATGATTCCACAATTATTTGTAGAAAACATCGATTTAGGTGATGGAAGAAACATCACAATCGAGACAGGTCGTTTAGCCAAACAAGCTGACGGATCTGTAGTAGTTAGAATTGGAAAAACGGTTATTTTAGGTACCGTTGTATCCTCAAGAAAAGCAAGTCCTGGTATTGACTTTTTGCCGTTAACGGTAGATTACCGTGAAAAATTTGCAGCCGCAGGTCGTTTTCCTGGTGGTTTCTTCAAAAGAGAAGCGCGTCCAAGCGATAGCGAAGTATTGACAATGCGATTGGTTGACCGTGTATTGCGTCCACTTTTTCCAGATGATTACCATGCTGAAGTCCAAGTTATGATTCAATTAATGTCTCATGACGAAGACGTTATGCCAGATGCTTTAGCAGGATTAGCAGCATCAGCAGCATTGGCTTTGTCTGACATTCCTTTTGAAACATTGATTTCTGAAGCTAGAGTGGGAAGAATTGACGGTAAATTCATCATCAATCCAAGTCGTGCACAATTAGAATTATCAGATATCGATATGATGATTGGTGCTTCAACCGATTCTATCGCAATGGTAGAAGGAGAAATGAAAGAAATTTCAGAAGCTGAAATGGTACAAGCCATTAAATTTGCACACGAACACATTAAAGTACAAATTGCTGCTCAAGAAAGATTGGCGCAAGCTTTTGGGAAAAAAGAAGTTCGTACGTACGAAACTGAAAAAACAGATGAGGCAATTCACGCCAAAGTGAAAGCCGCTGCTTACGATAAAATTTATGCAGTTGCAAGTAAAGGTTCAGCAAAACAAGAGCGTTCTGCAGCCTTCGCTGGAATAAAAGAAGAAGTTAAAGCCTTATTTACAGAAGAAGAATTAGCAACTGATGGCGATTTAGTTTCTAAATATTTCTACAAAGTAAATAAAGAAGCAGTTCGTAATGTAACTTTAGACTTAGGAACAAGATTAGACGGAAGAAAAACTACCGAAATCAGACCAATTTGGTGTGAAGTTGATTATTTACCATCGGTTCACGGTTCGGCATTGTTTACTCGTGGAGAAACTCAAGCATTGGCTACAGCCACTTTAGGAACTTCTAGAGAGGCTAACCAAATCGATTCCCCATCAGAACAAGGAGAAGAAAAATTCTATTTACACTATAATTTTCCTCCATTTTCTACTGGAGAAGCGCGTCCATTAAGAGGAACTTCAAGAAGAGAAGTGGGTCACGGAAATTTGGCACAACGTGCCTTGAAAAACATGATTCCTGCTGATTGTCCTTACACGATTCGTGTGGTTTCTGAAGTATTAGAATCTAATGGTTCTTCTTCAATGGCTACGGTTTGTGCAGGTACATTATCTTTAATGGATGCGGGTATTCAAATGATTCGTCCCGTTTCTGGAATTGCAATGGGATTGATCACAGACGGCGATCGTTTCGCAGTTTTATCTGATATTTTAGGTGATGAAGATCATTTAGGAGATATGGATTTCAAAGTAACGGGAACTTCAGAAGGAATTACAGCTTGTCAAATGGATATTAAAATTGACGGATTGAAATACGAAATTATGGAAGCAGCCCTGGCACAAGCTAGAGATGGTCGTTTACATATCCTTAACATACTAACGGACACACTTGCCGCTCCAAAAGCAGATGTGAAAGCGTATGCTCCAAAAATTATCATGAGAACAATTCCTGGTAACTTCATTGGTGCACTGATTGGACCTGGTGGAAAAGTAATTCAAGAATTACAAAAAGCAACGGGAACTACCATCGTGATTAACGAAGTAGATGAGCAAGGTGTTATCGAGATTCTTGGTACCGATCCAGCTGGAATCGAAGCAGTATTGGCGAAAATCCAATCGATTACTTTCAAACCACAAATGGGAGAAGCTTACGAAGTAAAAGTAATTAAAATGCTTGATTTTGGTGCAGTTGTTGAATACCTTGACGCGCCAGGAAACGAAGTATTACTGCACGTTTCTGAATTGGCTTGGGAACGCACTGAAAACGTAACGGATGTAGTGAATATGGGCGACGTATTCCAAGTGAAATACCTTGGTCTTGACCCAAAAACTCGCAAAGAGAAAGTGTCCAGAAAAGCGCTTTTGCAAAGACCTCCAAGAGAGTAAAAAAAAGGTTTCTTATTTTTTATAGTTTACCACAAACCCCAATTTATAATCTAAATTGGGGTTTTTATCTTTGTGTAAACATTTAGATTTACTTACTTTTGTTCTTTTTATAGGATTTTTTTAACTATTGTTGAACAATTTTACCCTTTAAATAAACTATTTTTACAGCATTAATTTAATGGAAGAAAATGACTAAAACCGTTGGTGTGATTGGGGCTGGAATTGGAGGTTTAGCATTATCAATTCGGCTTGCTAATCAGGGTTTTAAAGTAACCATTTTTGAAAAAAATAGTTATCCAGGTGGTAAATTAAGTGAACTAAATCTAAACGGTTTCCGATTTGATAAAGGGCCATCCTTATTTACTATGCCTTCGTTGATCGATGAATTGACTGATTTGCAAGGGAGCTCGCATCAATTTGAATACCAGAAATTAGACGTCATCACTAACTATTTTTATTCAGATGGAACGCAGCTAAAGGCATCGGCAAATTTGGACGATTTTGCAGAAGAAGTACATCTAAAATTAAATGAAAAAAAAGAAACTGTTTTAAAACACATCAAGCGAAACGCATTTTATTTTAAAACCACCGAAGATTTGTTTTTGAAACAATCGCTTCATCAACTGAAAAATTTTATTAATTTTAAGACCTTAAAAGGAATCTTGTTTTCTCCATTCTTAGGCTTATTCGGCACAATGAATAAAGAAAATGAAAAAACTTTTTCGAACCCGAAAACGGTACAACTATTCAATCGATTTGCAACCTATAATGGTTCTAATCCATACAAAGCACCAGCCTTAATGAATATGATTTCGCATTTAGAGTTTAACCTTGGAGCTTATTTACCTAAAAAAGGCATGCACCAAATTACAACACATTTAGTCAAACTAGCTGAAGAAGCTAATGTGGAAATTAAATATAATGCTGCTGTCGAAACCCTTGAGGTTGAGCCTAATAACCATATATCTGCAATTAATAGTAACGGTTTGAGTTACCCTTTTGATATTGTAGCAAGTGATGTAGATATTCACGTACTTTACAAATATTTGTTGCCAACATCTTTTAGCCCTAAAAAACTAATTCAACAAGAGAAATCAAGTAGCGCTTATGTTTTTTATTGGGGAATAGACAAAGAATTTGCAAATCTAGGATTGCATAATATCTTATTTAGTGATGATTATAAAAAGGAATTTGATTATTTATTTTCAAAGCAATTTCCAACGGATGATCCTACGATTTATATCAATATTACTTCAAAATATTGCAAAGATGATGCACCAGAAGGGTGTGAAAACTGGTTTGTCATGGTTAATGTCCCACACAATAAAAGTGAGAATATAAATTATGCAACAATTATTCGAAAAAATGTTATTGCTAAAATTAATAGTATGTTGAAAACTGATATTGAAAAATACATCATTTCAGAAAGCACATTAAGTCCCGTTGATATAGAGAACCAAACTTCTTCTTACGGCGGATCACTTTACGGTAACTCTAGTAACAATACATTCGCAGCATTTTTGCGACATGCTAATTTTTCGTCAAGTATAAAGAATTTGTTTCTTGTAGGTGGAAGTGTGCATCCTGGCGGAGGAATTCCATTATGCCTTTTGAGTGCAAAAATAGCGAGTCAAATTATAGCAGAACAAGAAATACTATGAAAGAAACGTACAAATCCTATTTTTTATATTTCTTAATTCTAGTATATGTATCTGGATCAATTGGTTTTGTAGTCAATCCGTCATTTTTTAGTCCATTCACGCCTTATACTTTATTACTGACTTGTTTTGTTTTTTTAATTCACAGTCCTTTAGTAGGCAAAAAATTTCTTGTTGCCTTTTTTTCTATTGCTTTTTTAAGCTTTATTATTGAAGTAATTGGTGTAAAAACTGGACTCATTTTTGGAAAATATTCCTACGGAAACGGACTAGGCTATAAATTACTTAATGTTCCTCTCGTTATTTCAATCAATTGGGCGATGCTTATTTGTGCTGGAATCATCGTGGTAAGTCGTATCTTTGCAAATAAAATAACGGTTCTGATAGTAGCTGCTTTACTTGTAACGGGTATTGATTTAATTATTGAACAAGTGGCGCCAAAACTAGATTTTTGGGAATTTGAAGGAGGATTACCCGGCGTGAATAACTACCTAAGTTGGATTGGCGTTGCTTTTTTTACATCTTACTTTTTTTACCCTACAATTATCAAAGGCAATCGTACTGTATCTTTAATAATATTGCTGTTGCAAACACTATTTTTCACCTTTTTATTTATATTTATTTAATATGGAAATACTAATTAATACTAGTATAGTTTTAATCACTTTTATACTAACCGAATTTTCGGCTTGGGCAAATCACAAATACATTATGCATGGTGTCATGTGGTATTTTCATGCCGATCACCACAAAAAAGACCATAAAAGTTGGTTTGAGCGAAACGATTTATTTTTTATCATTTATGCCGTGCCCAGTTGGTTGCTAATAATGTATGGAATGATGAACCAATATGCTTGGTACACTTGGGTGGGTTTTGGTATTTTATCCTATGGCTTAGCTTATTTTTTTGTACATGATTTGATAATTCACCAACGATTCAAAGTATTTACTAAAACAAAAAACGTCTATGTTTTAGCGTTGCGTCGCGCACACAAAATGCATCATAAAAACACTGGCAAAGAGGGTGGTGAAAGTTTTGGAATGTTGATTATCAAGAAAAAATACATTCAAGCTACTGCAAAACAGTCTAAAACGCTATACGCACAATAAGAATTCATAGATGAGCCAAATAACTACGTGTACATTTTTTAAATTGGAAACATTTTCCAACAAACTTTGGGCCTTGTCCCAAATGCAATTAGGACACGCTCATTTCAAAAGTATTGATGGACTTGTATTCTACAAACTTTTAGGATCCGGCGCCGAGAATGGCTTTAGCTCGAAACCCAACTTTGGCACCTATGCCTTATTATGTATTTGGGATTCAGAAATGCACGCAACTAATTTTTTTGAAAAAAATTCATTTTTTAAAAAGTATAAATCCAAAAGCGCCGAATCATTTACCGTTTTTGCCCATGCCGCAGAAGCCCACGGAAAATGGGACGGAAAGCAACCTTTTGTTTCTGGTGCCACTTTGGCTTTAGATAAACCCGTTATGGTTCTAACACGAGCTAGCATTCGACTATCCAAATTGATTTCTTTTTGGAGAAAAGTGGGTCATGTAAGTAAAAGTCTAGAAGACTATAAAGGTTTAGCACTATCCATTGGTGTTGGCGAATGGCCTTTAATCCAGCAAGCTACTTTAAGCATTTGGAAAACACAAGCCGAAATGATCGATTACGCCTACAAAAATGAAAAACACAAAGAGGTCGTTCGACTTACCAGAAAACTCAAATGGTATAAAGAAGAGTTGTTTGCACGATTTATTCCCTATAAATTTTTAGGTCAATGGAATGGTAAAAATGTCGCCAATTTTCTCGAAATCTAATTTTATTTTATACATCCTAATAAATGATCAAATCAGCCACTTGTAATTAATTGCAGTCTTGGATGAATAGTATTACTGTCTAAAAACTAGCAATTAAAAGAAGAACTTTATTTAATATTTATTTTTTGTAACTTTTTAGCAACTCCGTACGTATAATAGTTTGTACACTTAAAAATGGAGGAAACACAATTATGAGACAACTTAAAATCACCAAGCAGGTAACCAATCGTGAAACTGCATCATTAGACAAGTATTTACAAGAAATTGGGAAGGTAGACCTTATTACTGCTGACGAAGAGGTAGAATTAGCACAAAAGATAAAAGCCGGTGATCAAGCTGCGTTAGAAAAATTAACGAAAGCCAATTTACGTTTCGTAGTTTCTGTGGCCAAACAATACCAAAATCAAGGTTTAACACTTCCCGATTTGATTAATGAAGGAAATTTAGGATTGATCAAAGCCGCACAACGTTTTGATGAAACACGTGGTTTCAAATTCATTTCGTACGCTGTGTGGTGGATTCGTCAGTCGATTTTGCAGGCTTTGGCGGAACAATCCCGTATCGTTCGTTTGCCATTGAACAAAATTGGCTCGATCAATAAAATCAATAAAATGTATGCCTTGTTAGAGCAATCTAACGAAAGACCACCAACAGCGGAGGAAATTGCCAAAGAATTGGACATGACCGTAAACGACGTTAGAGAATCTATGAAAAACTCGGGTCGTCACCTTTCTATGGACGCGCCGCTTGTTGAAGGAGAAGATTCAAACCTTTACGATGTATTGCGTTCTGGCGAATCGCCAAATCCAGACAGAGCTTTAATTCAAGAATCATTGCGTACTGAAATTGAGCGTTCTTTAGAAACATTAACACCAAGAGAAGCCGACGTGGTTCGCTTGTATTTTGGCCTAGGCGACCAACACCCAATGACTTTAGAAGAAATTGGAGAAACTTTTGACCTGACTCGCGAACGTGTTCGTCAGATAAAAGAAAAAGCCATCCGAAGATTAAAACATACTTCAAGAAGTAAAATTTTAAAAACCTATTTAGGATAAATTCGTCTAAAAGTCGACAGTCTTAAAGTCAAAACTCTGGAATTATTTTCAGAGTTTTTTTTTGGGCGTGCCCTCGTTTTGAACGTGGAGAGGTACGAAGAAATTTGTCGTAAACTCGGTCAGGCTATCCGTTGCAATCCACGCCCAAAAGCGTGGGATTTCCACTGCTATCCTTCACGCGGACGTCCAGAAATCCTACTAATAATTCCGAATTATTCACGAACTATCAGTACCAATAACCAATGTAATTTCGCCAATTGCATTAAAATAACTATTTTTGTAAAAACAACATTACCAAAATGAAAAACACAATTATCGCACCATCAATTCTTGCCGCTGATTTTGCCAATTTAGAACGAGACATCGAAATGATCAATAATAGCGAAGCTGATTGGTTTCATATTGACATTATGGATGGTGTTTTTGTTCCAAATATTTCCTTTGGAATGCCAGTTTTAGCAGCCATTACAAAACACGCCAAGAAAACAATCGATGTGCATTTGATGATAGTAGATCCTGACAGATACATCAAAACTTTTGCGGAATTAGGTGCTACTATTTTATCCGTTCATTATGAAGCTTGCCCGCATCTTCACAGAACACTACAAGCTATCAAAGCCGAAGGAATGAAAGCTGGTGTCGCCATAAACCCACACACCAACATTGATTTATTAGAAGATGTGATTAACGATATTGATTTGGTTTGTGTTATGAGCGTGAATCCTGGTTTTGGAGGACAGTCGTTTATAGAGAACACCTACTCAAAAGTTAGAAAATTGAAAGATTTAATCACTAGCAAAGGAGCAAATACAATTATAGAAATTGACGGCGGTGTAACGAGTAAAAACGCCAAACAGTTAGTAGAAGCCGGAGCCGATGTACTTGTTGCCGGAAACTTTGTTTTCAAAGCAGAAAACCCAATACAAACTATCGCTGATTTGAAGAAATTGACATCCAGATAATTTTCATAAAGACGCAGTAATCCAAACTCCGTAGAGAAATCTTCGGAGTTTTTTGCATAAAAACGTATTAAAAGAAAATTGCAATGTTAAGAAAAAGTATTTTTAAAATAAATAAATCATTTATTTACTGTTAATTAATTTACCAAAACAAGATTTTCTGCCACAAATTTTTAACCTTTTAGTAAAATTAAAAGGTGCTTAATTTTTAATTATTACATTATTTTTATTTTTTTTAACTAAAAATCAAAATATGAAAAAAATCTACTTCAAGCAATCAACATTAATAATAATGTTGTTGCTTTCTTCCTTTTGTCAAGGAAAAAATCTAGTGCATTATTGGAACTTTAACAACAGTACTTCTGAAGCAACAATTACAACGCCAATTCCTACTGTCTCACTTTCCGTAAGTGCCAACGTTGGCTCGGAAACTAGAACAACCATTATTACTGTAATAGCAACTGCTGCTTCTACTGTCAACGGGAACCAAACCTTAAATTTAAACGTTACAGGTACAAATATTACTATTGGTGATTATGTTTTAAGTTCAAGTGTAATTACAATTTTAAACGGACAAACCAGCGGGAATGTATCCTTTACAGTTGTCAATGATGTTTTGACAGAAAACACAGAAGCTGCCACTTTAACTATAAGTAATCCGTCATCTGGAATAATATTAGGAACTACTACTGCTCAATCCATTACTATTATCGATAATGAAACACCCTTAAATATCAATCTTTCAAATTACGTTAGAGTGAGTCGTTATGATTTACCAGAACCTACACGTACAAATGCTCCAGTAAATAATTTACTAGCCCAAGAAGTTTCTGCCGTGACTTACAACTGGGATACTGATACGCTCTTTGTTATTGGTGACGGAAGTACCGCAGTTGTTCAAATCTCAAAAACAGGTCAATTAATAGATACGATGACTTTAGCTCAAGGTGCAAGCCCTCAAAATACAGAATTTTATGATACGGAAGGAATTACTTACATTGGCGGAGGCCAATTCGTGATTTGCGAAGAACGAGATAGAAAGTTGGTCAAATTTACCTACGCTGCGGGTACTACACTTGTTAGAAGTGCTGCTCAAACCGTTACCATTGGAACTGCCGTGGGTAATATTGGAGCAGAAGGACTTTCTTACGATCCATTAACTGGCGGATACATTGTTTTAAAAGAAACAACCCCAATAGGAATCTTCCAAACAGCTGTCGATTTTACTGCTGGAACTGCTACAAATGGATCGGCTACAACAGTGAATTCAACTAATCTTTTTGACCCAGCCTTGTTAGGTCTTACAGATGTTGCTGATGTTTTTGCTTTGTCAAATTTGCCAGCATTAAGCGGACAACCTTTAAATGACAACTTGCTAGTATTAAGTCAGGAGAATGCTAAAATAGTAAACATTAACCGTAGTGGAGTTATTGCTAATAGTCTAACCATTGTATCAGATCCAGGGAATCCATTGAACGCTGCTGATCAACAACACGAGGGACTTACAATGGATCGTGATGGAATTTTATATGTTACAAGTGAAAATGGAGGTGGCGGAATTGCTTATCCACAGCTTTGGGTTTATGCACCTTCTGCACTACAAAATTTAGCACCGACAGCTATTAATCTAACAAATACAACTACAAGTATTTTAGAAAATTCTAATACTTCAGCTCCTGTTAAGGTTTCGGATATTATTGTAACGGATGAAGGATTAGGTACTAACATTTTATCAGTATCCGGTGTCGATGCGAACTTTTTCGAAATTATAGGTTCAAGTTTGTACATTAAAGCAGGAACCGTTTTGGATTATGAAACTAAAACAAGTTATAGCGTTACTGTCAATGTAGACGACATAACGGTTGGTGCAACTCCAGATGCTTTAGTAAATTATATATTAACTGTAACCGATGTCATTAGTGAAATAGTTGCGGTGGCTGCTGTAACCATTTCGGAAGTTGCACCTTGGTCTAGCGGCACGACCTCAGTAGCTGCGGATTGGTTTGAAGTAACGAATAACGGAACTTCTTCGCTGGATATTACCGGTTGGAAAGTAGACGATAATTCCAATCTATTCACTTCTGCTTTAGCATTAACAGGAATTACAAGTATCGCTCCGGGTGAATCTGTCATTTTCTTGGAAACTAGTGCTACAAATGCAGCAACTATTATTGCAAATTTCAAAACAACTTGGTTTGGCGCTACTGTTCCTGCGAATTTACAAGTAGGATCATATACCGGCGCTGGAATTGGTTTAAGTACAGGTGGTGATGCAGTAAATTTATTCGATGCTCTGGGCGCCTTAAAAGCCAATGTTACTTTTGGACCGGCAACTACAAATTTTACCTTTAATAACGCTGCGGGTTTAAACAATACAGCGATATCAACATTGAGTAGTGTAGGTGTTAATGAAGCATTTGCTGCGGTAAATGATAATCCTCAAATCGGTTCTCCAGGTTCTATAGGAAAACTATTTATATCTGAAGTGGCTCCTTGGTCTAGCGGGAATAGTCCAGTTGCTGCAGATTGGTTCGAAGTAACCAATACTAAAGCAGTCGCCGTTGATATTACAGGATGGAAAATAGATGATAATTCGCAATCTCCAGTAGGTGCTGCCCTTTTAAATGGTATTACCAGTATCAATCCAGGAGAATCAGTAATCTTTATCGAAACTACAGATTTATCAGGAAAAACAACAGCCTTTTTGAGCAATTGGTTTGGAACAAATCCTCCTGCAGGTTTAAGAATAGGCAGCTACTCGGGTTCTGGTGGGCTAGGAACCGCTGGTGACCAAGTAAATTTATATAATGCAACTGGTGCAACACCTCAAACTTCAGTATTATTTGGTGCTTCACCAGGGGCAGCTCCTTTTACAACTTTTGATAACTCTGCTGGACGTAACAGTCTTGTAACTCCGGTTACCCAATTTAGTGCAGTAGGTGTAAATGGTGCTTTTGTTGCAGCAAATAGTACCACAGAAATTGGTTCGCCAGGGACTTTCATTTTATCAGGTGGCACTTTATCAACAAATATGCTTTCAACATTGACAAATGATTTTGTTGTACTTGCCTATCCAAATCCTTTTAATACAGTATTTCAATTAGAAATACAGTCAACTACTAATGATCCAATTAAAATGAAAGTGTATGACATGCTAGGAAAATTGGTAGAAACTCGCTCGTTCGATTCTGCTCAAAAAACCACTCAAAACCTAGGCAGTAATTACGCATCTGGTGTTTATAATGTTATTTTGACGCAAGGCCAAAAAACCAAAGCAGTTCGCATGATTAAAAAATAAGCGAACAAAGAATTTTTGTCTCCGTTTTATCAATAGGATTTTGTTTCGTTTCAATTGACTACAAAATAGCTTTACTCAAAAATCCAAAGAGAAATCTTTGGATTTTTTTTTACGGTGACCGCGACCAAATGTTTAACTGAAAACCTCCTCGTTGCACTGTAAATTTCCCACCCACACGCAGGAACTATTAGATGATTCACAATTTCAAAAGAAATTGCCAAAAACCTTACTAAAAAATTAACAAAATTTTTTAAATTTAAGCCTTATCTTTGACTCATGAAAAAACGGTTACACCTATTAATCATAATTCTAACCATTGGCTTTTGTACTGCGCCGGCGATAAGTTATGCTTGTGGAATAAAAACCGAAAAATCATGTTGCGCAAAAAAAATAAGTTCTAAAATCGAAAAAAAGAACTGCTGCAAAAACAAACAAACAAAAAAAGAAGACAATAGTTGTGGCGGAAAATGTGGACATTCAAACTGCACAACATCTACAGTAAACTTTAGCCTAATTTCGTTTTACGAAATCGAATTTAAAAATAATAATTTTGCTTTTTCTGCTGAAAAATCAAAATTTTATCATTCAGAAACCTATATTTCTTCGGGTTTCAGTTCTGTTTGGCTTCCGCCAAAAATATAATAATTTAGAACTTTAACAGCCATAAAACTGTTTTGTCGAAAACAAAAACTTTGTTTTCAAAATTATTTATTTACAAAAAATTAAAATTTTATTACAATGAAACTATTATCAAAAATATTGATAGCAATCACCGTATTGTTATCATTTACAGTGTGTAATGCACAAATTAAAAATTCAATCACCAAAAAAGTTAAAATATCAGGTAACTGCGGCATGTGTAAAACAACAATCGAAAAAGTAGGCAGTATAAAAAACACCGCCAAAGCAGATTGGGACGCCGATACACAAATAGCTACACTTACTTATGATAGTACGAAAACCAATCCAGATGAAATCCTCAAACGCATTGCATTAGCAGGTTACGACAGTGAAAAATTTCTTGCTCCAGACGACGTGTACAATAATCTTCATGCTTGTTGCCAGTACGAACGTGCAGCAAAAGTTGCCGTAAAAGAGGAAAACAAAACGATGGCTAGCAACGAAGAACATTCTAATCACGCGAATCATTCCGAAATGACTACTACAACAATTCAAAATGAAAAGCAGTTAATAGCCGTATTCGATAAGTATTTTATAGTGAAAGATGCTTTAATCACATCGGATGGAACTAAAACGGCTGCCGCGGCTAAAGAACTTTTGACCGCTATTAACAATGTCAAAATGGATCAACTAGAAATGAATGTTCATATGGTTTGGATGAAAGTTTTAAAAACCATAAAAGAAGATGCAAAAAACATCGCTGATATTGAAGAGGTGAAACAACAACGAGCACAATTCATTAGACTATCCCAAGACATTTATTCGTTGATTAAGGTTTCCAAACATGAAACTCCTATTTACTATCAATTTTGCCCAATGGCAAATGGCGGTAAAGGCGCTAATTGGTTGAGTAAAGAAAATGCAATAAAAAATCCGTATTATGGCTCCATGATGTTAAGCTGCGGAAAAACGGTAGAAACAATTAAATAAAATGAGAACCCTGTTTTTTATAATCCTTTTATTGGCAAACGCTTCAATTGTAAATGCCCAACTCCAAATTGGAGACAGTATCCCAAACATTACTTTAAAAAATCAAAATAATGTAGTAGTAAATATAAATCAGTTTAAAGAGAAATTTGTCCTTATTGATTTTTGGGCTTCCTGGTGTGCGCCATGCAGATTAGGAAATAAAAAATTAGTAAAACTGTATAGCAGTATTAATTCAAGCAAAATTGAAATCATCGGAATTTCACTTGATACGGATAAAAACAAATGGGTGAAAGCTATCGAAAAAGACAAAATCGAATTTACGCAACTGATAGATCCAAAAGGTTTTGACGCCAACACTGCAATTGTATTTGGAGTC
>Ga0209107_10000056_pt1 | contig 68229 bp, 91 predicted proteins | sample LakErihyJuly2011_2_FD_187460 | JGI IMG/M metagenome (GOLD analysis project Ga0209107, IMG submission 187460) | Freshwater microbial communities from dead zone in Lake Erie, Canada - CCB hypolimnion July 2011 (SPAdes) (version 2) | ecosystem: Environmental > Aquatic > Freshwater > Lentic >...
AATTTGAAATCATACGGGCCCCTATACGTTGGAAAGTTACGCTACTGGCATAAAAAAGTGTTACCTATTTTTGAAATAGGAACTACCCAAGAAACTGAAATGCCTTACAGAAAAGGTAAGTGTTTGGTAATGCGAGCCCCATTTACAGAGCCAGGTTTTTATTTAGGCCTGTGGGTTGAGCGCCCTCAAATTGACTGGGAAGATGAAGATAAGATTGATAAGATACTATCTGACGCTATGAAAGCTAGAGTTGCTTGGAAACCAGAGGATGGGTTATTTGATGAAGCTTTTTAAAAAGAAAGAGCCTTGGTTAAAGCCGTTCTCTGAAAAGGTATCTAATAGAGTATCTAAGATCCCTACCGCAGAGCTTGAGCAGTGGGTTGATCAATCATTGTATGAGATCGGCCGTTGCATGACCGCGTACTCAAAACAAAGAGAACCTATGTTCTTAAATGAGGCTTTATTAGGGGCGGAAGCCTTGCACGCGGTTATAGATGAGTTAAACCGCCGAACAACACGCCATTAAATCAATTTGTCGACAATTGTGCTAAGATTCTCTTGCCTCTCTTCTCTCCCCCGTGATGGCAATCAAAAGGTCCTGGGTTTAAACGCCCAGGCTTTTTGTTTTCACCTAGACTAGGGAACACAATGAACACAGCAATGGATGAAGACGAGTTTTTCCCCGATGAAGAAGAAGACCTTGCGCCCGAAGAAGAAATTGAAGAGCTTGATGAGCTCTCAAAAGAATTTGTTAACAAACTTGTAGATCGTTGTATTCAGTTTCAAACTGCGCTTGTAGGCCATGAGCTACACCCTTATCAAATGCCTCTTGCGCGTCGTGTTATTGAATCTGTAATCATTAACGACGGTGAAGAAATTACCGCACTTGCTGCGCGTCAGTCAGGCAAATCAGAAACTATTGCTAATACAGTTGCTGCGCTTATGGTGTTACTTCCACGCTTAGCAAAGATGTACCCAGACCTATTAGGCAAGTTTGCTAATGGTGTGTGGATCGGTATGTTTGCCCCTGTTGAGGGTCAGGTAGAAACACTATTTGGTCGTACAGTAAACCGCCTTACATCAGAGCGCGCACTAGAGATCTTGGGTGATCCTGAAATTGACGATTCTCTAGGAAAAGTTCCAGGCGTTACACGGCAGATTAAACTTAAGAACTCTGGCTCATCTCTAATGATGATGACAGCTAACCCCCGCGCAAAGATTGAATCTAAGTCGTTTCACCTTATTGTTATTGACGAGTGCCAAGAGGCAGATGACTTTGTAGTGTCAAAGTCCATCTCCCCAATGCTTGCGTACTACTCAGGGACCATGGTTAAAACTGGTACCCCGACTACGCACAAGAATAATTTTTATCGTTCTATTCAATTAAACAAGCGTAGACAGACAGGCGCACGTTCTAGACAGAATCATTTTGAGTGGGACTGGCGAGATGTGGCTAAGGTTAACGAAAACTACGGTAAGTTTATTAAAAAAGAAATGCTTCGTGTAGGGGAGGATTCTGATGAGTTCCAGATGTCGTACTCATGCAAATGGTTGTTGGAGCGCGGAATGTTCGTTACATCAACTATTATGGACGAACTCGGAGACACCTCCCAAGAAACTGTTAAAGCCTGGCACCGAACACCCGTCGTTGTTGGAATCGACCCCGCACGAAAACTTGACTCAACTGTAGTTACTGTTGTGTGGGTAGATTGGGATCGCCCAGATGAGTTTGGTTATTTTGACCATCGCGTCCTTAATTGGTTAGAGATCCAAGGTGACGATTGGGAAGATCAATATTTTCAGATTGTTCAATTCTTAAGTAGCTACGATGTGCTAGGTGTTGGCGTAGACGCTAACGGTGTTGGTGACGCAGTAGCTCAACGACTTAAACTGCTTTTACCAAAATCTGAGGTTTATTCAATTGGCAGTAGCCAGCCCGAACAGTCAAAGCGGTGGAAGCATCTTAAAGCACTTATTGACCGACGTATGGTTGGGTGGCCTGCTCACGCAAAAACTCGCCGCCTACGTACCTGGAAGCGGTTCTACCAGCAGATGACAGATCTAGAGACTAAGTTTCAGGGCCCTAACTTCTTAGCTAAAGCCCCAGATGAAGCACATGCTCATGATGACTACGCCGACTCTTTAGCTATTGCTGTGGCCCTAACCATGGATTTAACTATGCCATCAGTTGAGGTTTCGAGTTCACCGTTTTATAGATAGTTATGACTTTAGCCTGATTTTGTCTTACTTACGTAGCACACTATTGACTGAGGTCCTCAAACCAATTTAGGAGTTTATATGTCAATCTCACCAGCACCACGTTTTCCAGAAAGTGCGGATACAACTTACGACCGTAAGATGACAGGCGCTGTCCCAGGACAACGCGGCCCACTACGTTTTGAAGAAGGTATCGCAACTGATACCGATGTTCCACAATCGTTTACAGAAGGCGCAATGCAAGGTTATATGCCTGCACCTGGCCGCCCAAACCGTAATGCAAACGTATTTGAAAAGCTTCCAGAAGAAACAATGCGCGAGCGTGCTCACGTAGGTTCTGCAGCTTGGGTAGAAGCCCCAAACAGCTTAAATGATTTTTCTGCTGGCGCATTTGCTGACCATGGCGATAACCGTTTTGAAGAGGTATTCCGCAATGGTGCTCATCAACAGGCTCTTAATCCTGCTGTAGTTCAAGACTAATAAATTAAATAGCAAGCCGTTCCCCCTGCCCCTTACGTGGCGGCAGGGGGCGGCTGCCTATCTAAGGATTATAAATGGCACTCATCTCAGGTAGAGAAGCAAAAGAAACTCCAACGCAGGTTGCTGCTAACCCTAAACTTTGGAACATGGTTACTGCTCAAGCAGGAGCAAAGTTTTCTAAAAACTCTCCCGCTCGCGGCCACTGGATTCATGCTAAATACAACCAAATGGGTGGTCAATACGTTAAATCTAAGAAAGATATAGACCCTAGGTTTCGCGACTACGTTCAAGAAAAACGTGACAAAGAAGAAGAGCAAAGAAAAAAGAAAATAACCAAGAAGGTTGGGCAAGGCAACATCCGAGGCGAACGCTTCATATAAGCTGTCGATATGTTAATATATCGACATTGAGTTTTACTTATTTTGAAAGAGGTGATTGGTGAGCGGTATTGATTTCTCGCCTCCGAGTTATCGTGCAGCCTCTTCTGACCTAACAATCTCCATCTCCCCACTTGGACTTGTTGAGCTTGCAGATGAAGAGTTTGAAGTACACGGCCCTCGTTTAAACCGTTATTCTCTTAACTGGGCAATGTACCTTGGTCATCACTATTCATACCGCCGTCAAACAGGCGAAGCACAGATCATGCTCAACTATTACAGAGCATTTACAGACTTTTTAATTAACTTTACATTTGGTAAGGGCGTTAATTTTCGCTCATCTAAACTAACAGAAGCTATTGTTCCTAATTTACTTGAACGCGTTTGGGAAGTAGATAACAACAAAGCTACAGTGCTCTGGGAGATTGGGCAGCAAGGCTCTGTTTCTGGAGATTGTTTTATCAAAGTAGCTTACGAAGAAGCCTGGGTTGACCCAGCTGGTAGAAACCATCCTGGCCGTGTACGCGTTCTTCCACTTAACTCATCTTTTGCTTTTCCAGAGTTTCACCCCCATGACCGCGAGCGTTTAATTCGTTTCAAGCTTAAGTATCGTTTCTGGGGAACATCACTAGAAGGAACACGTCAAGTCTTTACTTACACAGAGATTTTGACAGACGACATCATTGAAGAATATATCAACGATGAGCTTATTGACTCTCGCCCTAACCCGCTTGGCACTATCCCTGTTGTTCATATTCCAAACGTTCGTATATCTGGTTCTCCTTGGGGCCTATCAGATTGCAATGACATTATTAACATTAACCGTGCATACAATGAAACCGCTACGGATATTGCGGACATTGTTAACTACCACGCAGCGCCAGTTACGGTCATCATTGGAGCAAAGGCATCTCAGCTAGAAAAGGGTGCTAATAAAGTTTGGGGCGGGCTTCCAAAAGACGCTAAGGTAGAAAACCTTGAGGGCGGGTCACAAGGCCTAAAAGGCGCCATGGATTTCATGGCTTTGCTAAAGAAGTCTATGCACGAGATGATTGGTGTTCCTGAGACTGCTCTTGGTCAAGCACAACCAATCTCTAACACCTCTGGTGTGGCGCTTTCTATTCAATTCCAGCCTTTAATGAACCGTTATCATCAAAAGATTATTCAATACGCGCATGGTTTGGAAAGAGTTAATGAATTAATCCTTGTAAGCCTTGCAGTCAAAGAACCTGAAACATTTATTTGGGATCCTAATTCCAGCACTGTGCCTCTAAAACAAGGCCAGGCTGCTCAGTTAGACCCTAACGACCCAATAACCTTTCAAAACTATGTTTATTTCCCACAGCCACTGCCTCTAGATAAACTTATTGCACTTAACGAAATTCAAAGCAAGCTGTCTCTAGGCCTTGAATCTAAAGAAGGTGCCCTACGAGCACTTGGGGAAGAGTTCCCAGCGGCAAAACTTACAGAAATTCGTCAAGAACTTATTGAAGATGCTAAATCTGATGGCGCTCTTAAGTTGGTACAGACTCAAATTGAAAATGACATCATGATGTTAACTGGTATGCAGTCAGCACAGCTAGGGCCTGGCGGAGGCCCAGCTCAGCCTGTAGGCGGCGGAGGCCCTGAAGCAGGAGTTCCTCAGTCTGTATTACCTCCAGTAATTGACGACGCAACTATTGCCGCACAGATGGGCGACCAAGCCTTGCGCGGCAACCTCGTCACACAAGCTTATGGAACCCAACTCCCACAGAGGCGTGTTCCAGAAGGCTATGAAAATTAAAGGTGTTTAGCCTGTAATTTTTCATAGGGATAGAGAAAATAAACTCGTAATACAACGTTTGGTCACTCGTGCTCTTACTTCGGACAACGACCCCTAGGATATAAAGGATGTATAAAAATGGAAAATGCAGAAACTATGGCAGCTGCTTTTGAAGCAGAAGCTAATACAGCTCCAGTTGTAAATGTGTCGGGCGTTGACGCGCCGACTGTTACTGATTCTACTAGTCTTAATAAGTTTTATACTGACGAAGATTTAGCAAGAGTCCGACATCAAGAAAAGGATAAGCTCTACCCTCAAATTGAAAGTTTGAAGGAAGAACTTAATTCGCTACGAAAAGAAAAAGAAGAAGAAGCATCTCGTCGTACTGCAGACGCGCAAGCAGAAGCAGAACGGGCAAGAGTAGAAGCATTGTCGGAACTAGATTCCAAGTCATATGCAGATGCTCGATTGTCAGAGTTGCAGGAGCAGTTGGAGCGTGAGCGTACCGAACGCGAACGAGCCTTCGCTCTTCTGGAGCAAGAAAAGTTATATGCAGATTTACAATTTTATCGTACGCAAGTAGTTGAAGAAGAACGTGACAATATCATTCCGCAGCTAGTTGATTTTATTCAGGGTAATACCCGCGAAGAGATCGCTGAAAGCGTAGAACGATTGAAGGAACGTTCAGCAAGTATTCTTGAATCTGCGCAATCTGCTATGCAGACCGCCAGAAAAGAAATGAAGGGAACGAGCATTTCTGCTCCTCCCGCTGGACCACTGGAAACTAATATGGAGCAACGTACCCTTACGCCACAAGAAATTGCGGCAATGCCGATGAACGAATACGCAAAATATAGAGAACGACTCATGAGCGACACCGCTCGTGGGAAGTCTCGCGGGCTGTTCGGTTAACCCCCAACCCAAAATCTAACAAGGAGTCAATTTAAATGGCATCATCCATTACAGGTACTGGCAATTTAGCCGCTGCGCCTACCGCGTACTCAGGTACCAATACCCAACTGACTCAAGCGATTCAGACAATCTGGTCTAAGGAAATTCTTTTCCAGGCCATGCCAATCCTTCGCTTTGAGCAGTTTGCAGTTAAGAAGACAGAACTAGGCGTAGCGCCTGGTCTTCAGATTAACTTTATGCGTTATAACAACCTCGGCTTTGCGGGTTCACTCGTTGAAGGCGTTCGTATGCAAACTAACGCACTAACAGCACAACAGTTCTCAATCACAGTATCTGAGCATGGTTATGCTCTTGCTGTTTCAGAGCTACTTCTAAACGCTTCATTTGATGACGTAATGGCTTCAGCCTCACGTCTTCTAGGTCGTAACATGGCTATCTATCTAGATCAGCTTTCACGCGACACACTTTATGCAGCAACTTCAACAATTTACGGTGAAGACCGCTCAGGTCTTACAGCCGCAAATGACTGGTATGGAGACGGCACAAAGGGAACATCCCGTGCTTCTATGACAGGCGCGTTTAACTTAACAACAAAGACAGTTAAAGACGCAGTTGAGACACTTGCTACAAAGAACATCCCTCGCCTAGGTGAGACATATGTTGCTTTTATTCACCCACACCAAAGCCGTAAGCTTCGTGACAATCCAGAATTTATTGAAGTCACAAAGTACGCAGCTCCAGGTAACTTCATGCTTGGTGAGATTGGCCGCCTATACGACACAGTATTCATTGAGACCACACAGGTTCTCAAGGTTGCTGGTGGCGCTGGTGCCTCTTACACCACAGACACAGCTGTTGCTAACCCAACAGTAACTGCTGGTGGAGGTTATACAACCCCTGCCACATTCACTGGCAACGGTGGTTCTGATCGTTATTCAGCTATCTTCATTGGAGATAACGCATTCGGTCACGCAATCTCACTTCCAGTTGAACTTCGCGATGGCGGTATTCTTGACTTCGGTCGTGAGCACGCTCTTGCTTGGTACTCAATCTTCGGACTTGGTCTAATCACAGATCAATCTGTTGTTATTGCAGAAACCAACTAATACAACTGAATAGTGATGGGGCGAGGATAAGCAAGGGCTGAAACCACGCCCGCACTCTCGCCCCATCACACCCTTCCACAGTCACTAATTAGGAGAATATAAATGGCTACAAAAAAGCCCACCGATGTAACTGGTCGCATGCGTGAGCAGCAACTAGAAGATAATCTAGAAGTTATGCAGGAACGAGCAGCAGAGATGTCTATGGCATCGGCTACTGCCGCTGTACGACTTGAAACAGAAGTTATTGATGCTACTACGCCAGACCGTCAAACTATAATTGTTGATGAAGTAATCACCGTAGGTGATTCAAATGACACAGTTGAAATTCGTGTTATTGAAACAATTGAAAACATGACGCTTGGCGCAGGCAATAACTACAACTTCAAAGCTGGTCAAAAGTACAAAGTCACTAAACAAGTAGCTCAACACCTTAAGGAAAAAGGCTACCTCGCAGGCGTAATCTAAATCAGTTAGACGCGGGGGGCGGGCTTTCGGGCCCGCTTCTTCGTTTATTAAGACTTTTTCTTTAAAAAGTGACACCATGTAACCTGAAAGGTAAGGATTAATAATGGCCCTACTTGCAGACTTGGTAGCACGAGTTCGTACTGAATTAGGAGACTCTAAAAAGCAGTTTAAGTTTACCGATACAGGTACAGGCTCTGAAAAGAGCTTCTATTTAAATGCAAAACCTGTTGAATTAACAGGGCTATATGTAACTGTAGCGGGCACGGCTATTGCGTACCCAGCTGGCTATACCCTTGAAAGTGGTATTGGCGTCATTCACTTTGTAACCGCCCCAGCCCTTAACGCTGCAATTGTAGTTGAAGGCATGTCTTCAAGATACTTCCTAGATACCGAACTTGAAGAGTTCATTAACACGGCCGTTCTACAGCACACAGACAACCGTACAGACCAGTTTGGTACCCAAGTAACCCTAGCCTCTCTACCGCCTGTTGAAGAGTACCCTGTGGCCATTTTGTCGGCTATTGAGGGCCTATGGACACTCGCAACTGACGCCGCTTTTGACATTAACATCACTGCTCCAGATGGGGTTGTAATCCCACGCGCACAGCGCTATACCCAGTTAACTGGAATTATTACCCAACGTGTAGAGCAGTACAAGCAACTATGCGCCGCACTTAACATTGGTTTGTGGCGGTTGGAGATGGGCACTCTACGCAGAGTCTCACGAACAACTAACAAGCTAGTCCCTATCTACCTAGCTCAAGAAATTGATGATTCTCGCAAACCAGAGCGTATTTATATTAATAATGATTTGAAGGGGAGAACCCCACTACCCTCTTACGCGGGCACCTATGACATTATTCTTTATCAGGGTGATAACTGGTCGGGCACATTTGATTTCCCATTTGATGTAACTAATTTAAATTTTAAAGCTCAAGTACGAACCTATCCAAATAGCCCAGCTATTTACGCAACATTTACAATTACTAAAACCAGCGCTGTTAACGGAACTATTCTATTAACTCTTCCATCAAGTGCTACTAAGTACATGCCTGTGCGAGCCTTTTGGGATCTACAAGCGACTATGGATTCTGACCCCAACTTTGAGCAGACGTATGTTAGAGGCCAAATATTTACTCAACAACAAGTAACATTGGATTAATATGACAATTCCTACTCACGTTCCTATTGTCGTTACAGTTACGCCGCCAGCAGCACCATCAATAACTATAAACGATATTGTAGTTAGCGGTATAAACTCCCCCGCAGTCGCGTATCATCATACGCAGGGAACTTCCTCAGCTACTTGGGTTATTGCTCATAACTTGGGGTGGAAACCTAACGTTACCGTTCAGGACTCAGGCGGTTCAATCGTAGAGGGCGAAATTGTCTATACGAGCGTGAACTCCCTTACCGTTACTTTTACTGGCGCATTCAGCGGCAACGCGTATCTTTCTTAAAGGAGAAGGTAAATGGCACGTAAGTTTTTAACCGCACTTGATTTAGGTAAGAACGAGCTTCAAAACGCTAAAGTTCAAAACCTAGCAACTGACCCAGCAAGTCCTGTCCTTGGTCAAATCTATTACAACACCGTATCTAATGAAATGCGTATCTATAACGGTACGATATTTGAAGCCATTGGTCTTAACGGTGTTACCGCAGATGCTGCGGAAATTAACATCCTTGACGGCGCTACCCTTACCACTACAGAGCTTAATTATGTAGACGGCGTAACCTCTGCAATCCAGACACAGATTGATACTAAATCTCCGTCAGCTAACCCAACTTTTACTGGCACAGTAACACTTGATACTGGCGTTAACATCGTCTTTGAAGGTGCAACAGCCAACGCATTTGAAGCCACCCTTACAGCTGGTGACCCAACAGCAGATCGAACAATCACTCTTCCAGACCTTACAACAACTCTTGTAGGTCAAGATACAACCGACACTCTTACTAACAAGACACTTACTAGCCCAACAATTTCAGGTCTTACTCTTTCAGATGGGTCAATCGTTGTTGAAGGCGCTACTGCAGATGCCTACGAAACTACGCTCTCATTTGTAGACCCGACCGCAGATCGCACAATCTATGTGCCAAATGCTGACGGTACTTTAGCTCGCGTTGAAAACAAGCTTCACGATTTTGCTGTAGCTACTGCTTCAGTAGATCTTAACAGCCAAAAGATTACAAACCTTGCAACACCTACAACTGCAACAGACGCCGCTAACAAGGGCTACGTTGACGCAGCTGTTGTTGGTATTGATTGGAAAGCCTCTGTTCGTGTGGCAACAACAGCAGCTGTTACTTTAGCAACAGCTTTTGAAAACGGAGATACTCTTGACGGAGTAACTCTTGCCACAGGTAACCGCGTTCTTGTTAAAGACCAAGCGGATGGATCAGAGAACGGTATCTATACAGTAAACGCTTCTGGTGCCCCTACCCGAGCAACTGATGCCGATACCGCAGCTGAAATCACAGCTTCTTTTGCAGTATTTGTAGAAGAAGGCACTGTCAACGCAGACTCAGCGTGGACACTTACAAACAACGGAACAGTTACTGTTGGAACTACCGTTCTTGTCTTTACTCAGTTTACAGGTCTTGGCCAAATCACAGCTGGTGCTGGTCTAACTAAGGCAGCTAACACTCTTGACGTTGGTGCAGGCACTGGTATTACGGTTAATGCTAACGATGTAGCAATTGACACCGCGGTAGTTGTTCGCAAGTACGCAGTTAGCCTTGGAGATGGATCAGCTACCTCTTACACAATCACACACAACTTAGGTACTCGCGATGTAACAGTTGCTCTCTACGAAGTCGCTTCACCATACGCTGAAGTAGTAGCAGATATTGAACACACAACTACAAACACCATCACAGTTAAGTTCTCAGTAGCACCTACAACTGATCAGTTCCGCGTAGCCGTACAGGGATAACCCATGAGCCGTAAATCGCTCGTACCTGTAAACGTTCCTGCACTAGCTAGTGCTCCGAGCACGCCTACTTTACGCACGGGTGACTTGTACTTTAATACGGCTGACTCAACCCTCTACAGCTATAACGGCACAGCCTGGGCTGCATCTAGTGGTGCTGGCGGTGGTATTGCTGCCGCCGCCTCATCCGCACCAGGTTCTCCAGTAGATGGGCAGTTATGGTTTAACACAGTATCAAGTCATCTATCTGTTTATTCTGCAGGAGCTGCTGACTGGATTGTGCTTGCTAATTTTGCAGACGACCTTAGACAACATATTCACGACACCGCGGTCGATGGTACTGGACTAATTATTTTTGTATTTGAAGATGCAGGGTTTTATGACGAAACCTTCTTTCTATCTACAGCAGATGCTGGATTTTACGATACAACATCCTGGGCTAGTAGTTACGACGGCGCAAGTCTCTGATATAGTAGTAAAGGTCTGGGAGGACATCTAAAATGGCAACAAGAATGCAACAGCGTAGGGGCACTGCGGCGCAGTGGATCTCTACTAACAGTGGCAACGGTCCTATCCTAAACGCGGGCGAAATCGGATTTGAAAGCGATACAAATAAGTTTAAAATCGGTGACGGAATAAATCACTGGATAGCCCTTGATTACTTTTTAGATGCTAATTCAACAGCAAATCCATCATTTGGTTCAAGTATCACATTTGAAGGCGCAACAGATAATACTTTTGAAACTACGGTTTCGGTAACTGATCCTACAGCTGATCGTACAATCACACTTCCAGATGCAACTGGCACAGTAGCACTTACTTCAGATGTTACAACACACGCAGACCTTACAGTAGCTCATGGCGCAACTGGTGCGGTAGTTGGAACAACTAATACACAAACCCTTACTAACAAGACTCTTACATCACCAGTAATCAATACACCTACTGGAATTACAAAGACAGACGTTGGTCTATCAAGTGTTGATAATACAACCGATGCTAATAAGCCAGTATCCACAGCAACACAAACAGCTCTTGATTTAAAAGCACCCCTAGCCTCACCGACCTTCACAGGTACCGTATCCCTGGACACTGGTGTCAACCTTGTATTTGAAGGCGCAACAGCAGATGCTCACGAAACAACTTTAACAGTTACTGACCCCACCGCTGATCGGACAATTACATTCCCAAATGCCACAGGAACAGTAGTTCTTGCTGACGGTGGCGGAAATGTAACGGTATCAGGAGACTTAACTGTATCGGGAGCAACAACTATTATTAATAGTACAGTGCTTGAAGTTCAGAATGAAGTTAAATTTGAAGGCTCCACAGCAAATGATTTTGAAACTAGCCTTAAAGTTGTAGACCCTACAGCAGATAGAGTTATTACATTTCCAGATGCTACTGGAACAGTTGCCATACTTGATACTACTCAAACATTGACTAATAAAACAATTAACTTAACTTCAAATACATTAACTGGTACAAAATCTAACTTTAATGCGGCGATGTCAGACGCAGACTTTGCAACACTTGATGGCACAGAGACACTAACAAATAAAACAATTAACTTAACTTCAAATACAGTAACCGCTACGCTTGCTCAATTAAATACAGCAGTGTCAGATGCTGATGTTGCTTCACTTGCTGGATCAGAAACGCTTACCAATAAAACTTTAACTTCTCCAAATGTTAACGAAGCAGTTGCTCTTTTAGCAACCTCTACAGAGTTAAACGTTCTTGATGGGATTACCTCATCCACAGCCGAACTAAACATTCTTGATGGCGTAACATCTTCAACCGCAGAACTAAACATTCTTGATGGCGTAACAGCAACAACCGCACAAATAAATGTCCTTACAAGTTTAACCTCATCTGCAACAGAATTAAACATTCTTGATGGGGTCACAGCAACTACAGCAGAGATAAATAAACTTGCTGGAGTTACCGCAACTTCAGCTGAGATTAATACTTTAGCTGGACTTACGTCTACCGCTGCAGAATTAAACATTCTTGATGGCGCTACTCTTAGCGTAACAGAACTTAACTATGTTGATGGTGTCACTTCAGCTATTCAAACACAGTTAAACAATAAGCAAGCAGTTGTTGCTAATGTGTCAGATACTGAAATTGGATACCTAGATGGCGTTACCTCAGCTATTCAAACCCAGCTAAACAATAAACAAGCAGTAGTTGCTAACGTGTCAGATGTTGAAATTGAATACCTTAACGGTGTTACTTCAGCTATTCAAACACAGATAGATACTAAAGCACCACTAGCCTCTCCAACATTTACAGGTACTGTAACCCTGCCTTCGGGCGCTGTAACAAGCACAATGATTCTTGATGGAACCATTCTTAACGCAGACATTAATGCAACAGCAGCAATTGACTGGACAAAGCTTGGAATATCTTCAACAGTTTCTTCAACTGAAATTGGGTATGTAGATGGCGTAACTTCAGCTATTCAAACTCAGTTAGATGCAAAGTCACCTCTTGCATCACCTACTTTTACAGGAACAGTAAACGCAGCAGAACTTATTCTTTCTGGAGATCTAACGGTTAACGGAACTACCACAACAATTAATTCAACTACACTAGCTGTGGATGATAAAAACATAGTAATTGGCGATGTTGCTACTCCTTCAGATGTAACTGCAGATGGTGGCGGTATTACCCTTAAAGGCGCAACAGACAAAACCTTTAACTGGGTAGATGCAACAGACTCTTGGACCTCTTCAGAGCACATCAACCTTGCTTCAGGAAAAGACCTAAAGGTAAATGGAACTGCAGTTATTAGCTCAACTGCTGGTGGATTTATATTTACTGATGGCACACAGACAAAAGAAGGAACTCCTTCTCGTACACCAATTATTCAAAAGACAGATTCTTACACACTATCAGCATTAACTGAAAGAGATTCACTAATTGAAGTTGCAAAAGGATCTGCAGCAACAATTACAATTCCACTAAACTCAGCAGTAGCCTTCCCAGTTGGAACCTCAATTGATATTCTTCAAACCTCAACAGGTCAAGTAACAATTGCAGGAGATGCTGGAGTAACCGTAAATTCAACACCAGGATTAAAACTTAGAACACAGTGGTCAACTGCAACTCTTTTCAAAAGAGCAGAAAACACCTGGGTTGTTTACGGCGATCTGACAGCGTAATAGGGAAATATAAATGGCTAAGAAGACGGGTAAACGTTCCGCGGCATCAAACGACTTTTTAGAGCCATTAGCACCAACAATCGGGACTGCTACAAATGTTGGAACAGGCAGAGCCTTTAACAATGGCGCTGCCACAGTTACATTTTCTTTGCCTGCACTATCGCCTGCTGCTACATCATTTACTGTAACCTCATCACCTGGCGGATATACAGGAACTGGGTCATCTTCTCCAGTTACAGTAGCTGGACTTCAGTCTGCTACAGCCTACACATTTACCGCAACAGCTACTAATGCTGCGGGAACCTCTCAAGCATCTGCGGCATCAAACTCTATTACCGCAACAACAGTCCCTGCAACTATGTCTGCCCCAACCCCAACTGCTGGAGTTAATCAAAACTCAATTGCTTTCTCAGCCCCAGCAACTGGTGGCAGCGCCATTACAGGATTTACCGTAACAGGCAGCGATGCTACTACTGGAACAGGCTCTACTTCTCCAATTACTATTGCTGACACTGGCGGAACATCTCAGACTTATACCGTTACCGCAACAAACGCTAACGGAACAAGCATTGCCTCTGCCGCATCTGGATCTATTACTACGTTATCCCCCTTCTTCCCGCCTTTCTTCCCACCTTTCTTCCCGTTCTTCCCGCCGTTTTTCCCGCCTTTCTTTCCATTCTTCCCGTTCTTTCCGCCATTCTTCCCGCCATTCTTCCCGTTCTTCCCACCTTTCTTCCCACCTTTCTTCCCGTTCTTCCCGTTCTTTCCACCATTCTTCCCACCGTTCTTTCCGTTCTTCCCATTCTTCCCACCGTTCTTCCCACCGTTTTTCCCATTCTTCCCACCATTTTTCCCACCATTCTTCCCACCTTCATTCCCTTCTTGTGCAAGCATGTATAGCGCTTGTGGCGGTGGCAACGGAGCTTGTTGTTCAGGAGCAGGCGCTTGCACATATGGATGTTGTTTCGGGTCATGCGGAGTCGTATGCAATGGTGAAAATTTAGTAAATATTTGTTAATTACAATTCATGCGTGATATGCTTTACCCACAAAAAGAAAGGTTTTTGATATGGCTTTAAATGCTAATGGAGGGCTTATTTCAGAAGATAAAAATCCTGATTTAGTTAGGTTTGCTAATGATCAAACTAACACAGCTCTTATTTTAGACGGTGTAGTTGAAAAAATAATGCGTTTAGGGCCACCTATGCCTCAAATTATATTTGGAAATTATCAATTTAGAGATGTAACTGAGGCAAAAAGAGTAGAAAAAGAAAGCTCTATGTTCTTTTTTGAAATTGAATCGGAAGATGGATTAGTATTAGTGGTGGCCTCAGACGAAAGTATGTGGGCAATTATGGCATCCCACCCTTTAGCGGTAGAGATCCCAGCTGAGTTAGATGTACAACTTGGCTGGACGTACACTGTTGAAACTGGTTTTGTAAGTAATTAAATAACTTTTATAACTTGGAGTATAAGATGTCAGAAAAATCAGCGTGGGAAATATATAAAGAAAAAAATAAAGAAGCGCTTAACGATATGGAAGCATATAGAAAAGCAAAGCCTTGGGATTTACTAAACCCAAAAACAGAATATGTAGAAGGATCGGTTGCAAAAGATAGATTTGATATCTGCAAGGCCTGCCCTGAACTAATTAAATTAACCTCTCAATGTAAAAAATGCGGATGTTTTATGAAAATAAAAACTACTATGGCGACTGCTACTTGCCCAATTGATAAGTGGTAGGGGGCCCTATGGATATTTATAATGAAAATGAAAACCCTTGGTTTACAAAGGATAGGTCTGAGACGGCTTCAGATAGAGTTGCAAGGCTAATGCCTCAAAGCGATATCACTATTAGCAACCCAGGACTGGGGCTAAATGTTTATCATAATACTTTTTCTTTAGATGACTCTAAAAGGTACATCAATACGCTTGAGTCTAACCTGTCTACTGGTAGCAAGTATAAATGGTCAGAGGCTCAAGTAACAAACTCTGACGTACCGATCAAAAAGGCAAGAGACTGTGTAGATTTTAGATATAAACAAGAGAACCTAGGGCCAAGGGACGAGTCTAATGCGGACTTAATTGACCTTCATGAAGAGATATATCAAAAATTAAAAATGTGTATGGACGACTATGCCCATTACTGGGGCATAAATGTTACGTATTATGAAGCGTTTAACTTTGTAAAGTATGAAGGTGAGGGCACTCACTTTAATATTCATGCCGATCACGGCCCTGCTTATAACTGTACCGTTTCTGCGGTAATCTATATTAATGATGATTACGAAGGCGGAGAGATTAAGTTTCCAAGATTAGATAACTTTGTGCATACTCCAAAGGTTGGGGATATAGCTATTTTCCCCTCAAACTATATCTACGAACATGCCTCTTTACCAATGAAAACAGGAACAAAATATTGTGTTGTTGTTATGACAGATATAAACCTTTTGAGCCACAACTAAAATAGGAGAACATATGAATGCAGAAACTACAATATCAGCACCCTGGAGCAGCTACGAAGAAATTGGTCCAGGCATCTTTGTTTACCACGACGTTCTGCCAACAGAGTTAGACATCATTAATAGGTTAGAACAAGTTTTGGGTAGTGATAGCCCCCACTATAATTGGCAACCAGCTTACGTAGGCTATATGCAAAGAATGCCAGAATATAGAGACTGCGTTGACTTTAAATTTAAAAAAACAGATATTCAAAACGATAAATCTGAAGCATCCGCTCAACTACAGGGGATTTGGCAAGATTGCTATGATAGGCAAAAGTTAGCAGTAGAGGATTATTGCAAGCGTTTTAACATTAATAACTTAAGGTACTGGGAAGCCTTTAACTACATCAAGTACGAGCCTGGTCAACACTTTATGGAGCACCATGACCACGGGTTCTCGTATAACTGTACTCTATCTTTGGTTGCCTATATTAATGATGATTATGAAGGCGGAGAGCTATTCTTTAGGCTTCAAGGGCTAACCTATATCCCAAAGGCTGGGGATGTTGTGCTATTCCCGTCAAACTTTATGTACCCGCACCAAGCAAAGGTTGTTCACTCTGGAACAAAATACTCATTAGTAACAATGCTTGATTACAGCGAGAAGTACCATACCGCAGAAATGTATCAAGAAACTGGATCATAATGTCAATTATCACAGCTTATAAAAGAACACCAACGGCATTAAACATAGAGCCGATGTCTATTAAACGTGACTGGATGGATGAAACCCCTCAAGGCCATGCTTATAGGTGTCACCCAGTAACCTCTGCTAATGTTATTGGTTGGGCTATCTCTTTGCCAATAGATTTGAAGTTTATTTGGAATGGCGTAAATGATACAAGTAGCGATAACGTAACAATTTTAGAAGGTACAGAGTACGTTTACACGGGTAGAGGGCAGGCTACAATTAGTTTTAACACTGGGTTTATTCTAAGAACTGCTCAGGATGTAAGCGTACTTACAATTACCCCTCAAAACTATTTTAATGAAAACTTTGAAGTAGTATCTTCTTTAATATCCACTTCATTTTTAAATACTGATTTTCCATTAGCAATTAAATGTAGAATACCTAACCAAGAAATCATTATTAAAACAGGAACCCCAATAGCAACTATAATTCCTATATCTTTGACTTCTTTAAAGGATGAGTCAGTAGAAATTGTTAATTTTGTCAATACTCAAGAATATAATGACACTGTAAGTGCGTACGGAGCAGCAGCTCAAGAAGTAAATAAACTTGGCGAATGGACGGATTGGTATAGAAATGCGGTAAATGAAAAGGGGGAGTCAGTAGGAGCCCACGAAGTAAAAAACCTAAAACTTAGTGTTATTGACAATACAAGGTTTAATAATGAAAATAATTAATTTTATAAGTAATAGGCCTTGGCTTACTAAAGAGAGCGCATCAAAACCAGTTCCAATTTCAAAATTAATGCCACAATGGTACAAAGATGCAGATAGATTTGCTAAGATGCCAACTGGGGAATACTACAAAGCGCCAAAAGAAGTTTGCCCGTTTCCCAAAGAAGGTACAACCAACGATTATGGGAAAATCCCTACATGGAAGGCTTGCCCCGCAATTCTTGATATTTTAACAACAGGCTATAGCTTGGTTACGCCTTGCGACATAGAGTTCTTCTTAGATGACGCTGGGCAGATTGATGTTAAAATTGAAGATCCAATGTATAAAGGGTTTGCAACTAGAAGGCCCCCTATGCCACAATTTCGGCATCCAGAGGGGTACTATAACTATCACTTTGCTTGGATGCCCGATTGGGCAGTAAAAGTCCCAAATGGGTATAGTGTTTTATACGTGTCGCCTCTTAATCGTTATGATCTTCCAATTATGACAGTTTCTGGGATTATTGATAACGACGAGGTTAACCTTCCTGGGTCATTTCCATTTTTTGTACAAGAGGGTTGGGCTGGGGTTTTACCAGCAGGAACCCCTTATGCTCAGCTGATCCCCTTTTTAAGGGAAGATTGGAAAGCTGAAACCACTATCCCTTCAACACAAACAATGATGAATAGCAATATAGAAAATAGTAAGAAATACCGTGTACCAGATGGCGGGGTATATCAAAAAGAAGTCTGGACCAAGAGGGCCTACGAATAGGAAATGGTATAGTTAACATATGAAACAGAACAATGACTCATACACCGTAGTTAAACGAGCGCCGTCTATGACCCCATCTGGCTGGTTTGGAGATAGCAAAGACATGATTGTCGAGCTAGAAAACTTCATGACCCAAGAAGAGATAGAGTTTTTAGAGAAAGCTGCCAAATCTTTAACCATTTGGGATGTAACGCAAAGCCATACAAATGAGAATGGAACAGTTACCTATGACTCAGATTATTGGAAAGATAGGGTTGCCACTCAACCAACCTTAGATAAAAATGATCCAAAGATATCTCCAATAATTGCAGGGCTATTTCAACGACTAAGGCCAATTATTGAAGAATTTTATAAAGTAGAAGTTCACCCAACTGGCACAACTATTGTTAAATGGCTTCCTGGGCAGTTTCAAAACCCTCATGCAGATAAAGAACTTCACGAGGGGCCAGACGCGGGAACGCCTAATGATTTTCCAAACTATGACCTTTCAAGTTTGTTCTATTTAAACGATGACTATGAAGGTGGGGAACTATACTTCCCACTACAGGGCGTGCAGTTTAAGCCTAAAAAAGGCGCTGCTTACTTTTTCCCAGGGGATAAAAACTATATTCACGGGGTTACTGAGATCAAAAGTGGTTTAAGATTTACATGCCCATTTTTTTGGGAAATAACCCGACATACAGGGGACAGACAACCGTAATGACGGATATAATACAATTATGAGATCTATTTATGATATCCCGCTTAACTCGGCCGACGGGGCTCCTGGTTTCTTAGACCAGTTTAAAGGTAAGGTCACACTACTAACAAATACAACAGTTGGTTGTGGCAATGCTAATCAAATGGAAGTTCTCCAATGGCTTCAAGATAAGTACGGTGGAGATGATTTCCAAGTAGTCGCTATCCCTACTAATGACTACTGTGGCCCTGGCGTTACTAAGGGCAAGTGGTCACAAGGCATTACTTGTGGCTTAGACTCACAAGAGTATGGCAAAGACACTTATGGGACTACTTTTGCGTTCTCAGAGCTGGTCGCATCAAATCCAAATAAAAGTGCTAATGAGATGAGTGATCATAAGGGGGACGATTCTGTAAACGGATTAGGTCAACCAAGAAAAGAAACTCACGAACTATATAAAGAGATATCAGATCAAATGCTGGCGTATGCTGCAAAACAAAAAGAACTTGGCATTCCAGATAGAGACGGGTACCTATCCCCTTGGCTAAATCAACCTGTTGCTAATGGTGCAATGCAGGGCGGAAACTTTGAAAAGTATCTTATTGATAAAGATGGCTTTGTAGCAAATTGGTTCCAATGTACCGTTTTAAATTATGATATTGAAAAGACCCTTAAAGAGGATTTAATAGCTAAAGGAACCCCTGCTGCTATGGGAGAAGGCAGAACTCCAGAAGTGTTTGAAGAAGAATATAACCTTGTTCAACAGGAAATAGAAAAGTTAATTGCTGGAGATAAATCCCTTATAAATAACTAAATGGAGCACAAGTACAATGAACTTGGAAAACAAAACAAGAATAACAAAAGATATAGTTGTTTATAAGAACTTTATAAGCAGAGAAGACTGCAAAAAGATGATTCAAGCCTTAGACGCTCAAGCAGACAACGGGGCAATTTCTTGGATGCCTATTTCATTTTATGAGTCATACTCTTCAGTATTGCCACAAGACAACGATAAAGAAGTAGTTGATGCTGGGCTATCTCCAACTATATTCTCAGACATTGAAAAAATAATGTACGAAGCAATTGCTTCAGTTCATGACTTAGACCCAAAGGTAATATCAAAAATTGGGTATCACACACAAAAATGGGAGCCAGGAGCATACGCAAGAATTCACTCTGACAATACAGATGAGCATGGGAAGTCAGGCGCGTTCACAAGAAGCCGATACGCGGGTTTTCTATATCTTAATGACGATTTTAAAGGCGGGCTACTTAAATTCCCAAGTCAGAACATAGAGATTAAACCAGAAGTTGGACTGCTTGCCGTATTTGATGGCGGGTTTAACAACATGCACGAAGTGTCCCTAATAGAGAGTGGGGTACGGTACACCATTGGATCTTTCTGGGATGATAGAGAAGAATCAGACTATCCGCAAGAGCTAAGAGATGCTTGGGCCGCAGAAATGAAAGAAACTAGAGCCCAACAAGAAGTTGAACGAGCAGAGTGGCAAGATTTGCTTAAGCAGGGCTGGAAGCTAGATGCAGATGGTAATAAATACAAAGTAAAGGAGATTACAAATGATTGAATCTTTTAAACAACAGTTAATAGATAGCGGGTACGTAGTTACAGAGATTACCCCAGAACTATTTTCTGTTGAAAACTTTTTATCACAAGATCAAATAGATACTTTTTGGGATATTATACATAGCACACCTCAAAAAGATTGGGAAGTAGAGTACCACGCAAACTTAAAACACTTTTGCATGGAAAAGTTTGGCAGAGATGACGTAGATAATTTGGTTGCTGAAGGTAAGTTTGAAATTACTCAAAATTGGAAAGATAAAAACTTTAATATATTACATCATGAGATCCAAAGGCCTTTATATGATGGCCTAAACTCAATGGTAATAAAAGCTGACCCAAAATTGGTCTTAAGCGGCTTTGCAACAATTCAAAGAATGCAACCAGGAGTAGAGCTAAAATCACATACTGACCAAAAAACAGATCCGTCTATAAAATACGCCACAATTGCATATATTAATGATAACTACGCAGACGGCGAGTTATTTTTTCCAAACCTTGATATCCAGCTAAAGCCTAAACCAGGAACTATGTTATTTTTTCCAGGTAATGAGGAGTATGAGCACGGGGTCAAGCCCGTAGGCGAAGGGTCAATAAGATATGTTCTTGTTGGTTTTATTAAAGAAAAAGATCACTATCAAAATAATAAATACTAAGGGGCACTAAATGGATAAAGAAATACTTGAAGAAAAAGTTTACTATTACACAAACGTAATTGAAAACCCAAAGAAACTTGTTGATGCAATTGAACAAGACAATGAAAATCCTTGGGGCGAATGGATGGCGTGTAGTGGAGAGGCGTATATTTATGGTACAGATAAAAGTATCTTTGCAGACCCGTCAGATATACAAAAAACTTATATCTACTCTACGCTACAAAAAGCTTTTGATGATGTAGCAAGAGATTACGCAGCAGCTCACGGCATCACAGAGGATCCTAAACTATTTCCAATGTACCCAATTAAAAAGTATAAAGCTGGAACATACATGGGCGCTCACTTTGACCAACAAGAGGGAGATGACCGTCTTAAAATATCTTTTGTTATGTACTTAAATGATGACTACGAAGGCGGAGAACTATCTTTTAGCATAGCGTCTCCAGATGGCATACTGCAAAATGCTAGCCCACACCCAGACTTTGAAATTGCAACACAAGACGGAAGCTATACTTTTGCTATCAAGCCAAAGGCTGGAAGCATTGTTGTTTTCCCACCATCTCCGCCATATCACCACACTGCACACTTAGTGAAGAGTGGGGAAAAGATTATGGTGCCGCAACACTGGATTCATTAGCATGAAAACAGCTATTGTAACTGGAGCAAGCAAGGGTGTTGGTTTAGCAACGGTTAAACGCTTATCTGAAAACGGGTACAAGGTCATTGCTGTTTCAAGAGACCTCTCTAAAGTATCTGAACTTGTATCTGACAACGTTGAGGTATACCGCCTAGATATAACAGACTCTAAAGCAATAGAACTATTCTTTGAAAAATACAAAAATATAACCCTAGATCTTTTAGTTAACAACGCGGGTGGCGGTTCTGGCCCAACCCACATTATTAATGAAACCCCAGAAAACTTTAGAAAAGCCTATGATATAAACGTAACGGGCCCTATGTACCTATCTCAACTATTTGTACCCTGTATGAGAAGATCACAATCTCCAACAATTGTCTTCATTACCTCTTTTGGCGGTAAAGTGCCCTATCGCGGTGGGGGAAATTACACAAACGCCAAGAGGGGTGAGCGTGGTCTAATTGACACAATGAGGCTTGAGTTTCCTCAATTTGGCATTAAAATTACAGATATCTGCCCAGCTACTATCGACACCCAAGAACAAAAACGAGACCACGCTTTAACTGCAGAAGATTTAGCAGAAGCCATTTACTGGGTAGGTTCGTTACCAAGCCATGTTAATATAAACGAAATTGAAATTTGCCACATCAACAGTAGCAAGTATAACTAAGCATGATTAATTACAAAAATAGTAAAAGCTCTACGTTTCAAGAGTCATTTGTTATCTCTATGACGCAAGAGAAAAAAAATGGGTTTTATGTAGAGCTAGGCTCGGCTGACCCATACACGGATAGTAATACGTTTTTGTTAGAATCTGAGTTTGGCTGGAAAGGTCTTGCTCTTGAGATTGACAAAGAAGTGTCTGAGAAATACAACTTATCTGACCGCAATAACAAATGTATTAATAAAGACGCACTAAGTTTTGACTACCTTAACTACTTTAAAGAAAATAACTTTCCAAAAACCATTGACTTTTTGCAAATTGATATAGATGGGCATGACGATGGAAACTGTCTTTTAGCCCTCATAGCGCTACCTATGTTGCAATATAGATTTTCAACAATAATTATTGAGCATGATTTAGGTCAAAATTATAAAAGGTACTCTATGAGGGATGCTCAAAGAGAGCTTTTAAGCAGTTTAGGGTACAAACTTATTGGACAGACGTTAAGTGAAGACTGGTGGGTTGACCCAAAGTCTGTAAACCAAGAGGCCTACAGGTATGACACATTTAACGGGATACCGTACATTGAAGGGACCAAATGAAAGTAATAAAACACGCAGAAGGTGTGTACGAAATTGAGGGGTTTTTAGATGAAGAGTTGAGAAGTGCCCTTATATCTGAGGCTCAACTAAATATTGATTGGGATACTACTCATGTAGGAAATACAGTTAAAGCTATGAGTGATGAGTCACGTGCTAAAATAAACAATCTGTATAAAAATATTGAAACATTTTTTACTAATATAGAGTCAATAGACTATTCTCGTGATTTACGAAGGCTAAAAGATTCAGAGTTTATGTGGCCGCACACAGACGACGGAAACCCCGATGACCCAAGAACAATAGTTTTTGGTATTGCTATTTATTTAAATGACACCTTTACTGGGGGAGAGCTAATATATCCAGACCTTGGACTAAGCGTTACCCCAAGGCCAGGAAGCATGGTTATCCATAGTGCTCACCTTAAGCATCAAGTGTTTCCAGTTTTAGGGGGAGAACGGTACTCAATAACTACCTTTGTTTTTGGCAATAAATCTACTAAATTTGCCCAAAGCGCTGTTGTTGCTTAAAGCCGCTTGAAATGCTAACGTAGCCGTATGACTAAAGATAATGTAGTTACACTTATGATGGAATCAATCAATTCAGATAATAAACAGCTCTGCTTAGATATGGGAATGTCTGAAAAAGAGGCTAATAAAAACATAGAACAAAGCCAAATGAGCCTTGGTCTAATGATGGGCAATATCTACGATAAGCTTGTTGACGCTAAAATAATTGTTTAATGCGCTATAGTTGTTTATATGGGCAGAGACCATTTTTCTAAAACGTTTCACTCACCTTATTTTCAATCTAATTACTATAAGGAAGAAACCCCTGGCGGAAAGTTTGAAACTAAAGTAGAGAACTGGCTTAAAAAAGTGTTCTTTCGTCCTAGAAAAGATACCAAATGAGATCTTATAGCCCAGGCGGTCGGTTTGACGCAGACTTTGAAACAGATGAGCTACTTATAGGTGTTGATACTGACCTTAAGAATCCAGTAGGCACATCCGCGCTTTGGTACATTTACGACCCCATCAATACGGTCTTGGACCCTATCTACGATGTAGGTCAAGATGTAACAGGCGGAGTAGGCGGAAAAGCCTGGACAGGGCCGTTTACTATCCCTGTAGTTAGAGCTGTTATTGACCAAGGCGAGGCTCGTACCTCCGCAGTTGGTTTCTATAACGCTGACACCCTGCACTTAACCTTTAACATTGAAGACGTCCAGAAGTACGCCCCTAATATAATTATCCGTCCCGACACAAACAACCGCGACCGTATTGTCTGGCGCGGTCAGGTATATCGCCCATTCTCAATCCAAGAACGCGGTATCATTGCCGAGAGATTTACTATTCTGTCTGTTGACTGTATTCAGGTTATGCCTGAAGAAATGGTCAACGACGCTCAGTTTTTCACCTCTGCATCTAGTACCGTTACTTATAGTGCAGGGTATTACGGCGATGGAACTTATGGAGGAGCTTAATTATGCCCGTTGTTAAACCTACGGTTGGATCTAATAGTTGGGGTACAACCCTTAACACCGCTATTGATACCTTAGATGCAGAAAAGTCACCTATTGCCAACCCCACTTTCACAGGGGTTGTAACTAAGCCAATCTCAAGCATTACTTCATATCAAAAGTTTGCTGTAGCTGCGGTTACTACACCTATTACAGCTGGTGCTTACACAGTTCCTGTAACTGACACCTTTGTTATCTTTAACTCCGACTCAGCTATCTCTGTAACTTTTCCAACCGCGTCATCTTTTACAGGCCGTATGCTACACTTTAAGACAATTAATACGGGGCCAGTTGCATCTGTTTCTTCAAACGTAGTCGCATTGGCAACTGTTACACCTGCTACAACCATATTTTCTGCTAACACGGCGGGCAAGTGGACAATCCTAGTTAGTAACGGCACTAACTGGGTAATCATGGCGCAGAACTGAAAGGTCCCTAATGGCTAAAGATGCAAACCCTTGTTGGGATGGCTACGTTCAAGTAGGCATGAAAATGAAGGATGGCAAAAAGGTTCCGAACTGCGTACCTGCAGGCTCTGGAAAAAAGAAAGTTGCAAAACCTACTACAAAGAAGGCTGGTAAAAAATAATGTGTAAAGGATGCGGATGCGGTTGTTCAAAGGCAGGCTGTAACGGCGGTTGCAAGAAGACTGCAAAGAAGACTGCTAAGAAATCTGCTGCAAAGGGCATGTCCCCAAAGCAGAAGAAGCTTGATACAGATAAAGACGGGAAGCTAGAAGGCTCTGACTTCGCTGCCCTACGAAAGAAGAAGTAATGTGCGCGACTTGCGGCTGTGGGCAACCAAAGAACAAGCACGGGATGAAGACATTGCCAGCAGCGAACAAGAAGTTTGCTGCCAAAAAGGCTGTACCTGCAAAGGGTAAAAAAACCTCTATGGTAAAGAAGAAGGGCATGTAATGGCACACGATGACAAAAAGTGGACCAAAGGCATGACCCCTGCTCAAAAAGAGAAGTTTGAAACTGAAGATAGCAAGAACGACTCTAGATTAGCTAACAAAATTAAAGGCTATATGTCTACTGCTAAAACAGTGCGAAGTAAAGAAAAAGACGCTGCCGCTAAAGCCAAAGAAAAGCCAGCTGCTAAAAAGGCTGAAACTAAAAAGAAGCCAAAAAAGAAGTAAGGTTAAGGCCCCGCAAGGGGCCTTTTTCTTTATACTTATGATGACCTCATGCGAGGTCAAAGCTATACCTTGCGAAGTATGTTGCCCTACTCTTAGGAGACTTGCCATGTCTAATATAGACAAACCAGATGAAGTTGCATTTGCGCGAGCAATCGCTGAAAATCTTCCTTCGCAGGATGACAAACATAAACAACTGGTGGGCTTGGGTTTATCATACTTACTAGGTAGAGCAATTAAACATGTCTCAAAATAACAACGTAGATATCCTTGCTTCTGACGCAGCTTACGCGTTAATCCCCGTTCTTGAACAGAATCTTCGCCTTGCCGCAGATGCTGGCGGGTGGCCTGATGACATTATTAAAGAGCTCTCAGTAAAGTTTGATGAGGGCGCCCTTTCTGCTGATTGGCCAGAGAACCTAGAACAGACTATTCAAGATTTAGAATATGGTTCTAAAGGCAACAGCCAGCCAGTACTTCGTGGTTTTATTTACCGAGCTGACTCTTATATTAAATCGGTATTAGCTAATCAAACAGTTGATTTGCTTATGCAGTACGAGGAGGTATTTTAATGGGAAATCCATTTATTATTGCTGAAGACCTCGCTTTAAAAACTCACCTATCTGGGCTTACCGTATCTGATGAAAAAAGTGCTTCACGTCAAGTAAAGCTTTGGTTTGGGTACCCTGATGTAGAAGTACGCGCCCAAGAATTCCCATTTGTAACTATTGATTTGATTGATATTATGCCTTCAAATGAGCGCCAAACCTCTGGTTTTACCTACGATGGTGACTACAACGGAACAATAGCAATTAACTCAGATGGTGCTTACGGCTACGAGATTCCTATTGCTTATGACCTTATATATCAAATTACATCTTACGCTCGTCATCCAAGGCACGATAGAGCAATTATGTTTCAGCTACTAAATAAGTTTCCATCAAAGTTCGGAAAGCTGCCAGTACCTAATCAACTTGGTACAGAAATTGGTTATCGCTCGATGTTCCTTGATGGATTTGTAAAACGAGATGCTGTGGAGGGGGAGACTGGAAACCGTCGCCTGCTTCGTAACGTTCTATCAGTACGTGTAATAAGTGAGATGTCTCCTGATTTGGCGCTCTCTCGAACACCGTACGTAGAAGAAGTGTCTTTGGATACTACCTCGACTCCCCCTTCTGGATACACACTGGTATAACACATGTCACTTACGAAACAACTTAAGGAGATAATCTAATGGCATTTTCACGCCCTGGGGTGTACGTCCAAGAGGCACTAACCCCTATTCAACCTATAGATGGGCCAAACTCGGATTCAGTAGCAGCTTTTGTTGGTGCTAACGATCGAGGCCCTGTTACACCAACACTAGTTACATCCTGGACTCAGTATGTAAATCTTTTTGGTTCTTGGAACTCAACGTTCTCAAATGATCTTCCAATTGCAGTTTATTTGTTCTTTACAAACGGCGGACGCCAAGCGTACATTCTACGCGTAGTTACTACTGGCAACGCTACTGCAGGAAACAATGCGGCTGTTGCTACTAGAACGCTTCTAGATAGAGCTGGAACAGCTTTAAACACCCTTGTACTAAGTGCAAAAAACCCTGGTACCTGGGGTAACTACATTAGCTATACTATTACAAACGCTCCAACTACAGGGTATTTTAATTTATCTGTCTATTACAACGTGCCAGCAGCCCCAACAGATGCGTATATTGTTGAAAAATTTACAGATTTAAGCATGGTTACTACTGACACAAGATACGCTGTAAACGTAATCAACACCTCTTCAACATATATTACAGCAGCGCAACCTGCAACACCTTCAGCAACCGCTGCTCCTAATAACAACCCAGCTGTTGCATCAACCCCAGTTGCATTAGTAGGTGCTACAGACGGCCTTACCCCAACAACAACACTCCTTACAACTGCTCTTTCTTTGCTTGACCCAATTAATACATCTTTAATACTAAACCTTCCAAACAAAACTGACGATACCACTATCAACGCTGCGCTTTCATACGCGTCTGCTCGTGGAGATGTGTTTGTTGTAATTGACCCAGTTGCTGGGGCTGTAGTTGGCCCAGTTGGGACTGCTGGAACCCAGCTGTACGTAACAGCAACATATGGAACAAGCACAACTGGATCTTACGGTGCTGTTTACTATCCACAACTTGTAATTAGCGACCCAACAGTTGGTATTGGCGCCGCTACAGGTGTTACCCGTAATGCCGCTCCTGGTGGAGCAATTGCTGGTTTGTACGCATCTACTGATGCCGCACGCGGAGTGTTTAAAGCACCTGCAGGCCTTCAAAGCAGAATTGCTGGAGCAGTATCAGTTACTTCTCTATCAAATACTGACTTAGATTCACTAAACAGTGCGGCCGTTCCAGTAAACGCTATTAAATTCGTTCCTGGCTCAGGAATTGTAGTTATGGGAGCTCGTACGCTTAAGTCAGGTTACATAGATCGTTATGTTCCTGTTCGTCGTACCCTTATCTACTTAAATAAGTCCCTTAAAGACTTAAGCGAGTTTGCAGTGTTTGAGCCAAACGACCCATCTTTATGGCGTCGAATTAACTCTACGTTGTCCTCTTTCTTGACCAACTTTTGGGCTCAAGGAGGCCTTAATGGAGCAACTCCAGCACAGGCTTTCTATGTAAAAGTAGATAGCACTAATAATTCACAGGCATCAATTGATAACGGAGATCTTACAATTGAAGTCGGTGTTTCCCTTCAGCGCCCAGCTGAATTCGTAATCATCAAAATAGGTCAGTTCAACGGTAGAACTACCGTTACTACGGCGTAAAGGAGATAAATAAAAATGGCAGGCGATAGCGCAATTAACAGATTTTCTACTTTAGCGACTGACCCGTTACGTTCGTTTCGGTTTCGCGCAGAGTTTTCAGCGGTTGATAACACATTTAGCAGTAAGCTAGTTACAACCTCAGGACAAACACCAAGCCTTACCACTATGTCTACAGGTTTTATTGGTGGATTTACATCCATCAGCGGCCTTAACATCACAACACAGGCTATCCAGTATCGTGAAGGCGGTTATAACACCACTGTTCACCAAGTACCTGGTATGACTACGTTCTCACCAATCACGCTACAGCGCGGTGTTCTTTACGGAAATGACCAAGGAATCACATGGATGCGTGGTTTATTTGCTGCAGTATCAGGTGACGGCATCCAAGCTGGAGCAACCAACGCAAAGGGTTTCCGCGTAAATATGAAAATTTACGTAATGGACCACCCAAACTCAGCAGCTGCCAACACGCCACGTATGGGATTTGATATCCGTAATGCGTGGATTACTCAGCTAAGCTATACCGACTTAAATGCTAATGATGGCGCTCTTCTATTTGAATCAATGAACTTGGTTCATGAAGGCCTATCTGTATTCTTTACAGATGCGTCATTTAACCCAACAGATAGCCGTACACTCTCTTAATCAAACAAAAGGAGCACAATAAGTGTCAAACGTCATCACTGATGCGGAACTCGTATCACAATTCGCAAAAAAAGCTATGGAAGAGCCCGAGGCGGTTATCACGTCTCGGGCCCCTTCTGAAACTTCTGTTGATCTTCCTGGCGGGTACATTAAAAACGGTACCGTCATTAAAACCGCAGAAGTAAGAGAACTAAACGGAGCTGATGAAGAAGCCATTGCAAAGGCAGGGTCTCGTGCTAAAGCTCTACACGTTCTCCTTCAAAGGGGGCTTGTAAAGCTAGGAGCAGATGAAGTTACTAAAGAAGATTTAGATAATCTTTTATCTGGTGACCGAGACGCTATCTTGCTTGGTATTCGCAAGGTTACTTTTGGAGAAGAAATGCCTTTAAATGTTCGTTGCTTTACCTGCAACGAAGATCAAGAAGTTGTATTAAATCTAACTGAAGACGTACCAGTCGTAAAACTAGAAGACCCTATTGAGGGCCGTGCTTGGTTTGTAAACACTAAAAACGGTCAGGTAGGCGTAGCCCTACCTACTGGATTAGTCCAGAAAAAGTTAATGGATAACGCAGATAAAACAGCTGCTGAAATCAATACCCTTCTTCTATCTGGCTGCGTTCTTTCTGTTAACGGCGTGCCGTCTATGGGAGCGCACACTGTGCTTTCTCTTGGAATGGTTGACCGAAGCAAAATTGTTGATGAAATTATTGAAAAGAACCCAGGCCCACGCCTTGGGGAGGTGAGCAAAGCCTGCAAGGCATGCGGTGAAGATATAAGTCTTCCGTTGAGCTTGCTTGATTTGTTTCGACTCTAGATTAAGTACATATGATGATCTGCTAAACCAATACGAGGTATTAACAAGATCATTTACAGGTTGGACTTTAACAGAGATTAAAGCGCTCTCTTATAGAGAGCGTTTAAACTGGTTAGATAGAGCGATGCGGTATAACGGAAGGAAATAGCAATGGCTGATAGCAAAAGCGGTATGAACTTACCATCACGTACTAGCTTTGTTATTTCCGACCTTAAAACTGGCATCTCTGGTATGCGCCAAGAGACCTCTCTTTTAAATCAAGAGTGGTCAAGCCTTGTTCAAAAAATGGGAACTGGCGTAACCAAATTTAATAGTATTGGCGGAAATGGGCCTGGTAGCGCCCTAGCTTCAACTAAAGTTGCCCCAGACCCCGTCTTTAGCAATTCTAATCCTAACTCTGGAAATCTAGTTGCTGCTGGGCCTTCGGGTGGCGGCGGAGGATTTAACAATAACAATAACAATAACAATAACAATAGCTCTGTTGGCGGCGGTGGTGGCGGCAATCAAGGTGGAGGCGGCGGAAATCTATTCAGAAACCTTTCTGAGTTTATTAGTAGTAATAAAACGGGCTCCGCACTGTATGGCATGGGAACCGCACTAGAGGGGGCCCAAGCCACATCTGACATGGTTCAAGCTCAGCTATTAATGCAGCGCACTGCCGCTAACATGCCGAGTGACCCAGGTTTATCATTTCGTGACACAATAACAGGCTCAGGCGGAGGATCTCGTTACGAGTACGCCCGCCGTAGTGCAACACAAATGGCAAAAATGGGCCAAGCTAATGACCGTATGGACGCTTTTAATGCAATGACTGCTGCTCAAAGCTACGGTTTGACAGGCACTAACTACTTGCAAAACGCAAACAACCCTTCTAAGTTTGAAGGCAGTATTGCAGCACAAATAGCAAACACCTCTAATTTAACTCCAGGTATTGGTCTTGAAGGTATGACCCGTGCAGCTGGTGGAATGCAACGAGGCCGTAATGTAAACATGCTTAAAGGTGTTGGCATAGAGATCCGCGACTCTAATGGAAACATGAAAGGCCCAGAAGAGATTATTGATGCCCTTTGGAAAAAGATTTGCCGTGATTACTCTGGCGCGTACGGCTCAGGAAAATCACCATCTGAACGTGAAATACAAATAGGTTTTCAACAAGGAAACTCCATGGACCAGCTGGTTCAAAATATGTTTGGAGACGATCCTTTAATTTATACAACTATTAAAAATGGTCTTATTTATAAAGCCAAAAGTGGTGGCGGCGCCATTACTAAAGAAAATGTAACTGATTTTGGTATGACAACCGCTGCAGCTAACACTTTTGCAATGAAACAAGCGCTTAGCACACAACAACTTGGTCAAGTATCTAACTTTGGAGCTGGCGCGTACAACATTACACAAATGGGGCTTAATGCTGTAACAGGTGTTTTAAACGCAACAGACGCTGCATCTGGCCCTGCGTTTGGTCCGTTAAAGATACTCAACGGAATTGCTGCAATTATGCAAACTTTGGGCAATTCTGCTGGCGGAATGAGCTCAGCCCTTATGAATTTCTTAATGATCAAACTCGGCCTTAGGGGCAAAGCAGCAGGCGGACCAGTAGACGATAAACAACCATACATTGTTGGTGAAAAAGGTCCTGAGCTATTTATTCCAAAAACTGATGGAACAATTATCCCTAACATGGACGGTAAAAACCCATTTAGACATCACGGAGGAAGTGTAAAAGCCACTGGCCCAGACATGAGTAAAAATGAATGGGCTAAAGCTCTTATTGCTAAACTTGGTGGAAGTCCCACTGAAGCAAACAGTAGCGCAGTGCTTTCTTGGATGGCGCAAGAGGGCGGTCATTGGAACAACTCCGCGGGCTATAACCCTCTTAACACAACCCGTAAAATGCCTGGCGCAAAATTAATGGACGGCGGTCCTGGAAGAGAGCACGGCGTAAAACACTACACAAGTTGGGAACAGGGGTTAGAGGCTACTGTTTTAACTTTAACTGAAAAGGCAAAAGAACGCGGCTACGACAAAATTGTTAATTCTATTATTCATGGAAAAGACCGAAATAGAATTATGGACGCCGTGTATGCCTCTAAATGGGGAACAGGTCCTGGCGGCACAATAACCTCGAGTACATCTTCTTCCTCTTCCTCCTCTTCCTCCTCTTCATCCTCTTCTACGTTTACAGACAGCGCAGTTATGGATAAAGAAGGCATTGCAGCAGTTACTCAATACTTAGGCAAAGATTTTGGTGACGCTTATAAAAACTATTTAAAAACTGGCGAAGTTGGAGACACAAGCCTTGCAAGCCTTGTTGGAGGCGGCGCTGCTGGAGCAGGCCTTGCTGCAACTCTTGGTAACGCAATAACCAACAACTACGGCGGAGTTACATTTAATATGAATGTATTAGGTGGGGACCCTAAAACCCTTGAAAGTGCAATTAAAAAGTACGTTGACACGCTTCAAACAGGAACAGGGGTGAGTGGTAAATAATGGCTATATACCTAGGAAATATGATCCACGACGAGAGTCCGTACGTAGGAACAACCGCGTCCGCAGTAGTCAATGTAACTTTGCAAAACGAAGCTAGACGTATTGCTCTAGGCCTTCCTAAAGGTGCTTTGATTGACACGGCGTTAAATGACCGTCAATATGACGCTTACGTAGAAACTTATGCAAAGCTTTTAGAAGAAGCATCCAAAGAAGTAAACACAGCTTCAGGACCTGTAACAAAAAATATTGGAGTATCACAACCTACTTCTAATTACAAATGGAACCTGCCACCACATAGATGGAGTTTGCCCGTAAGGCCTACAACTATGGATCCAGAATTTGTAGGAGATAACGAATATGATTCTTTTCATGGCCTTCGTCGTGGACGTATTTGGTTTTGGGCTGGTGTGCGCGACACCGCTGAATTAACTGCGGAAGGTATTAGAAAGTTAGCAGGCGGAACAGCTGTAGAGGGCTCTTCCAATAATACTCCAAATACTCAAGTAGACAACGACTATGCTTTTCAATTTCTTTGGAACCCTACGACTATTAGCACAAGCGTTGTACGAAACATGGAAATTACGCCAAACCAAGCTGACACATTAAAAGTTGTTGCTGGCGCATTTCCTGGCCAAGAGACTGTATCTTTAAACATAATGTTAGATAGAGTAAACGATTTTGCTTGTATTAAAGCTAGCGGAAGAGCGGGAATAAACACTGTTGTAAAAAATATAGATCCTACAAACCCAGAGTCTTTTACAACTGTGCAAGGCTATAACTCTATTAATAACTATACTGCGTTTTCTCGATATTACACTGGCAATGGGTACCCTGTGCAGGCGCCAAGACCAACTATCGCAACTAAAATAAAAAATTTAATGGATCAAGGGACAATGGCTGATTTAGAGTATTTGTTTAAAGCTATTAATGGCGGTTACGCGTGGAAAAACCTTTTAGGTAAAAAAACTGCAAACATTGGTTTCCTCATGCCCACCCTAATGGGTATTCAACTTGGGCCAACTCTTGATAGTTTAAACTATGTTGGTTGGATTACCAATATTGGCATCAACCATACAGATTTTACTGAAAACATGATTCCGATCAGAACAACAGTCTCACTGAGCATCGAATGCTTCTCTGGTTCGGCGGGGTAACTCATGGCTATTTATAACGGCTCTCGCTATGAGTATTCAACAATTGATTATGTGGCGACTAAAGCCCCTTACATAGAAAAACCACTTGTTCTTTACTCGTTCTCTAACTTAGGTTTAGTTAACTTTTGGGAACATGTTTATGTGCAAGGAGAACGGCTAGACCAAATTTCTTATAAATACTATAAACGCCCTGAATACTGGTGGGTAATTCCAGAATACAACCCGCACATTGAAGATATTAATAATATAACTCCAGGCACTGTGTTGCGGATACCTAATGTTTAAATTTATATCTATTGAGTTTCCAGACGCTAAAGTGTCCCCCAAAACAATTTACAGAGCTACTATTACTCAAAAACGGTATCACCACGAAATTGCTGTAATTGAGTTTAAAGACTGGGGAGCTGAGTACGATTCAATAACCCCTGGGTCGCCTGTAAGAATGGTAATTTCAAGCACTGGGGTAGGTAAAAGAAACTTTTATGGCTATGTGCACCATTTAAGCGTTGATAGAACTCCAGGCAAAAACTTTACAGAAGTCACTATTGTTGGTGGATCGTTTCCGATGAAACAAAGACGGCAACGAGTATACAAAGAAACAACAGCCGATCAGATAATTAAAGAGATAGCGGCTTCTTACAATATGGCCTGCTATGCGGTTGCTTACCCTCGCGTATTTCCTCAAGTTTCTCAAGCAGGACTATCCGACTGGGAATTTATGGTAAATCTTGCAAAACAATGCGGATACTCTTTAAGAACAGAAAACACAGAATTGTATTTTCAACCAATTCTTGAAGACTATACTAAATACAGAACAGAAGCGCCTAAATTTGTATTACGGTCAGCCTCACACCCAGACGGATCTAGCTTGTATTCGTTTACTCCAACAATAAGTGAGTCTATGCCGTACGCAGAAGGAACAAAAGCAGCTATTGCAGTATCTGGCGTTGATGTTTTAGGCCAAGTTCCAATGTCTGTAACCCAGCAAGTTAGAAATAAAACAACTAGAACTAAAAAACAAATAGAATTCTTTGACTTGTTTGCTACAGATATTGTTGCTCAAACCCCAGAGGTAGCTAAATATGAAGCTGAAGCTGCCGAAAATAGAGCTCATTTTCCATATAGAGCAACTGCAGAGGTAATTGGTTCTCCTGAACTTCGGCCAGATATGCCAATATATGTAGAAGGTGTTGGCGCCCCTTATTCTGGATACTGGATAGTTTTAGAAACAGAACATAAAATTATTGAAAAAAATAGAAATGTTTTTCAATATACAACTGTTTTGCATCTTGGAGCAGACTCTTTAGGCTCATCTGACGTATGGACAGATAGCAAAACTGTAATTTCTCCCTCAAAGTATCCAAAAAGAACTGTAATACCAAATGTAAAGCAAACAAAAGTTAAACCTGTAACGTCGTTAATTACAAAAATAAAAGTTGGAGCTGCTACAAATAAAGGTAGCTTTGGAACTATAGAAAATAGAGCTAACGTAAATAGTAATGCCAGAGCAAGTGCTCCTAGCACTTGGGCTACCCTTACAAAATCATTAGATATATTAATACCTGTTGTTAAAAAGCCTGTGGCTATTGTAAACAGGTTAGCTATAAAAAGAATGGAGAGTTAATGGAAAAGCACTATGGGCTATATTTAGGGTTTTGCGTAGACAACCTTGACCCAGATAACAGAAACCGTATAACACTTAGAGTTCCTCAAATATTTGGAGAAGCCGCGGTTACTACCTGGGCTTTGCCATGTTCTCCTGTAACTTCTAATGCAAACCACCCTGATCATCAAGAACACACCGCTGCTCAAATAGCTGTTTTGCTAACCACAACCGCAACTACCGCAGCTGACCCACAAGGCGGCTCAGTTACTATACCCGCGCTTACGGTGGTAGCAAAAGCAGGAGCAGCAACCCTTAAACACCCTAAAAAAACGGCTGCGGATACTGACGAGCGTTGGAACGACCCTCAAGAAACAAATACAACGGCAGAGCACACTCCCCACAGAATAGTTCCAAAAATTAACCAACCTGTGTGGGTTATGTTTGTTGCGGGAGACGCCAATTTTCCAGTATGGATGGGAGTTTTAAATGACTAGTAAAGCGATAGCGCTTCCGTTTTCAATCAATGAAGTTGGCGGAATTAATTACGCAACAACTGAAGCCAAGATTTGGCAAGATCGTGTGCTTATTGTTGTAATGACTAACTTGAACGAACGAGTTATGAACCCAACTTTTGGAGGCAACATTGGGGTGTCCCTTTTCCAAAACATCAATGACGCTATGACTTTGATCCAACAATCAATTTCTTTGGCGTTTAGCCGCTGGCTTGAGCCGCTAACTTTAATATCTGTAAGCGGATACATGGACCCCATTGAAGACAGATTAGTGTTAGAAGTTAATTATAACCTTCGTGATACTGACAATGAGCAGAGTGTAACGATAAAAACTGCTATCCTAAGTAGGGCTGGCGATGTGCTGTTGGAGGTAAGAAATGACTGATATTAACTACGTACCGCAAGTAGATTACACTTCTAAAGATTACACGTCTATTAAAGAAGATCTGATAGATCTTATCCCTTCTTTTGTTCCTTCATGGACTAACAGAGACCCTGCAGACTTTGGTATGGCTTTAATTGAGCTGTTCTCATATATGGGCGACATTCTTAATTATTATATTGACCGATCTGCAAACGAAGCGTTTATTGGAACAGCTAGCCAGCGTGATAGCGTCCTTCAAATCTCTCGTCTTTTAGGGTACAACCCAACTGCAGCAACCGCAGCTACAGTTACTTTAACTTTTTACAACTCATCTGCTAGTACCATAACTGTGCCTGTAAAAACTCAAGTAGCTACGACCCCATCTTCAAATGGGTCGTTAACTCAAATTATTTTTGAAACTAACAGTCAAGTGGTTGTACCTGCAAAGGTTGGAACAGTTGATGGCAGCATTACAGTGGCAGCTACTCAAGGCTATACAGTGACCTCTGAAGAAGTTGGAACCTCTACTGGAACTATTAATCAAGTCTGGAAAATTCAAACATCTCCGTTGATTACGGGCTCAATGTCTGTGTTAGTTGGTAGTAAAAACTTTAGCGAAGTTCCTTATTTAATTGATTACAATAATTACGACCCTGTATTTTCTGTATATACAAACGCATCTGGGTCTTCTTTTATTCTGTTTGGCGATAACATTAGCGGAATTGTTCCAGACCCAGGCGCAATAATCTATGCCACTTACCGTGTTGGCGGAGGCGTTGCTGGAAACGTAGCTGTTGGGGCAATTACCTCTATTCTTAGTAACAGCTATGCTGGTTTAAGAGTTAACAACTTAACCGCAGCAAGCGGAGGTTCAGAAGAAGAAACAACAGATTCAATTAGAGTAAACGCCCCATTAAGTTTAAAAGCTTTAAACAGAGCGGTCTCTTTAGCTGACTATTCAGCTTTAGCTACAGCTGCGGGCGTTGCTAAAGCAAATGCTGTTGCTGATGTATACACAAGCGTAACTATCTATTACGCCCCTTCTGCAGGAGACTTGGGAGTAGAGGTTGATGGCGTTACCCCATCTACCGTGTTTAATAACTTTAAAACTACTCTTACTTCATTTTTGACTGGAAAGGTACCAGCAAACACAACAATAACTTTCCAGCCACCAACTTACGTAGCTACTAACATAACCGCAACAATTACAGTACTTCCTCAATACAGGAGAACATTATTAGATACTGCGGTAACTGCGATTTTAACTGAACTATTAGCTTTTGATAACGTAGGTTTCCGAGACACAATTACGTTAACTGATGTTATAAGCGCTGCAACGTCTATTGAAGGAGTGGCTTTTATACAAGTTGAAAAACTTGTAAGAAACGATGCCGATTTAACATACACAATATCTAATAAAGCAGCATCTGGTACCGTGGCTACGCTAACTACTAGTGCTACGCACGCTTTAACTCAAGGAAGTACCGTAAAAGTTACTGGTATTGACAGCACGTTTAATGGCACGTTTGTTGTTAAATCGGTAACTTCTACAACGTTTACCTACGATTTAATTTCCGCAGTAGTTAGTAGCGTAGCTGCTTCAGGCGCCGTTACTAAACTAGTTACCGCCTCAGTAGTTTGCGCACCCAATGAGATCCCAAAGCTTGGAACTTTATCTTTGACGTTCAATGGTGGAATTGATAACTAATGGCTCGGTACGGTATAAATTATTACGGCCTCTCTACGTATGGTACTGAGACCGCCGTTGCGTATGCCGCAAATAACTTTACCGCTACTTCAGGGGCTATTGGCAGTCTAATAACTGTTAAATCACCGTACGGATCAATTACACTTGATTGGAATAGTCCTGCGGGTAACTGGTCAAAGATAAAATTAGTGCGAAACTCTTACGGATTTCCAGTAAGTGAGGTAGATGGCACACAATTAGATATTAAAAATAATAGTACGTTTGAGGCGTACAAAGAAAATGACCCTACAAACTTTACTGACGAAAACCTTGCTAAAAATGCTTTTTATTATTATTCTTTATTTGTTTTTGAACGAATTAACTATAAATGGATTCGCGTAGGAAATGCTATTGGCCTTTCTGTTGAAGACTACGGCTATGCCGACAATTTGTACAACTTTTTACCAGAAATTTATAAGATCTCTAATTTAAATGAAGTGGCTGGCGAGTCTAGTAACCAAACACTTTACAATTTCTTGTCTATTTTTGGGTTTGAGTTAAATAAATACCACACATTAACTAATTTATTAATTAACAGGCACGACACCTCTAAATTAAATGGATTACTTTTGCCATCTTTACTACAACAGTTTGGCCTTCAATACGAGCCAGAAATAGGATATCAACATGCTCGTATTTTGGCCCGTGATGTTGGTCAGCTGTACAAGTCAAAAGGCACAGTTGACGGATTAAGAGAGTTTTTAAAAGCTTTTACTGGGTGGGCGGTCCCTACCGTTGCTAACGTACCTAACCCAACAATCAATGGAATAACTGTTAGTAAAAACTTAATGCTTGATTATAACGACTCATCTTTTGAAGAGTCTGTAGGCCATTGGGCAAGCAGCGGATCAGCAAACTTGTACTGCCTTAAAGTTAAAGAAGTTAGAACAGTCGCTTTAGCTAGTAACGTAGCAACCCTTGATATAGGAACCCACCAATACAACGTTGGAAATTATATTTTTGTTTCTGGAAGCTCCTTACCGTTGTTTAACCAAAGTACTGCAGTTGCAATTACCGCAGTCACCGCGACTACAGTTTCCTTTTCGTTAACTGGCTCAAACCTGACCTCTATGAACGCTTGGAACGCCTCAACTGAAAGTTATCCACAAGTATCTCCGTCACCCGCCCCTTGGGATGAACCAACAACTCCAGTTTTATATCCAAATAAACAACTTGGAATTATGGCTGTTAAAAACTCAAGTGTGACGGCAGGAACTGTAACTTTAGATTGTGGGTCAGGCGCCTCTATCATTAAAGGCATCCCTGTTACTGCAGGCACATTCTATTCATTTAGTGTTTATACCGTTAATTCAACTACTACACGTAATGTTACTGTAGGTATTACTTGGTATGACCGATTTGGTGCTTCTATTTCTTCAGTTACTGGATCGGCTACCGCTAGTGGTACAGGGGCGTTTTCTGCTCGTGCAACAGTAATTAACAAAGAAGCGCCCGCTACAGCTTATTATGCTGTACCTACTATTTCTATTGCTGCCCTTGCGGGGTCAGCCAGTAATGAGTATCAGTACTTTGATTGTGCGCAATGGGAAGCTAGCGCAACAGCAACTGATTTTGATGAGGCTCGGCAACTCCATTTAACTTTAAAAGCGACACGAATTAATGAACTTTTAAATCCTCGTTTTGGGCTAAGTAGTGGAAGTTACGCTTCACCTACCGTAGCTCCTTGGGTTATATCTGGGTCAGCCGCTACTGTAACAATTAATGAAGCCACTAAACAACCAGAAAATACTTCATGGCAAACGCTTTATAAAACTTTAACTTCTAGCGTAGCTAGGGTAGAAACTTTATATACAAACGATTTTAAAGTCGGCGACAAAGTATATGTATCTGGTGTTGGCACCTCATTTGATGGAGTTCAAACAGTAACCGCCGTTGGAGAGTCTGCTTCATCTGGCGGAACAATAACAAACTATTCTTATATAGAGTATTCGGTTTCGGGCAGCCCAGCAAACGTTGCTCGCACCGCAGACGTTGACGGCGTTGTATGGCTAGCTGGTAATGCTTTAAACCTTGCAGCTACTGCGTCTGGCACAGTTAATGTTAAATCTTGGGACTCCTCAACTAGCTCTCACCTTATGCCAATTCATTACCCAGACACCTCATACACATTTAGTATCTACGCTCAAAAAGATACTAATAATGAGTCTGTTACCGTTTCCATTAAGTGGTACACCTCCGCGGCAACTCCTGTTTTAATTAGTACATCTACTAGTAGTGCTTTTACAATTACAGCCTCTGGAAATGATTGGGATAGGCCGTATATAACCGCCGTTGCACCGTCAACCGCTGCATATGCAGTTGTTAGTCTTGACTGGCAAGCGGCAAACGGTAGAACCCTTCGGTTAGACTCGGCTATGTTTGAAAACACCCCAATTATGTCTTGGTATTTTGATGGCTCAAGCGGGTATGGGGGATCTATTCCAGATTACGAATGGCAAGGCACAGCAAATGGCTCTCGCAGCCACTACTACAAAAACAAGTTTGCTGTCCAAGATAGAACTAGCAACGCCACGTTTAAAGATAAATTGCCGCTAGGCTCTACCGTGGCAATTTACCTATCTCAGCCAAAAACGTAACACCTGTGCTAGTGTGCGTCCTCCCTACCAAGGAGGCCACATGGACAAATATTATGTGATAGTTGCAGGAAGCGGCTCAACTAGCCGTGCAAATCTAGAAGCGCTTATGGAAGATCATTTTTACGCACATGGCGCAGACGGTGTTGTTGTTTTACCTTATGAAATAAAACCAAGTCAAGGGCAGGTATTTGCTGCTCAACTGGCTAAAGATAAAAACAAAGAGCTAATTGTTTATACCAAATCAGGTAAGTTTGAAGGCCTACCGACATCAACTATGGTTGAGGGCTTAGCTAAAGATGCCGCAAATGACTTTAAAAAAGAAAAATCTTTTGCGTTTCTATTGTGGGATGATGAAGACCCTAACAGCGTAAACCTACTGGCCGATCTTGATGGTATTCCGTGCTTTGACTTAACAGACGGATTAAAAAGTATGTCATCGGCAGACGTTACCCGTATGGAAGCGCCAGTAATCCCTGAGCAAGAAACTATTAAGGTAGAAGCTGAGCAGGTCGAGGATGAAGAGGATGATGAAGAAGAAGACCTCTCCGAAGAAGAAGATCTTGATGAGGCCGACGAGGAAATTATGGAAAACCTCTACTACGGGGTTCAAGCCATAGCCCAGATCTTTGCCCAAGCTTTGATAGAAGCCATGGAAGATGCCCCAAACAAACCTTTAAAGGGCCCTGAGGCGTGATTACAGGCTTACCCCTACAAGTGTTACAGGAGATGGCTAGACGCACCCGTAATCGGGGCGCTAGGCACCTTTATACAGAGTTGGGGGTTGCCCGAAATAAAGTTCAGGCGGCCATAACCTACTTACGTAATATCGGGGCAATTGAGACAAGTACCGTAAAGTTCGCAAATGGTAGCCCTATTAAGAGCATTAATATCACGGATCTGGGTAACGAATTGCTGGGACATACTGTTGGTACATACAGTGGTACATACATACAGCAATCTGAGCAGAATAGCTATATACCCAATATAGCTTATTCATATATAAGTAAACCGAATAGCGAACAGGGTTCGCGGGAGGCACACATGAGTGAGTATTACTACGATGAGGATGAGCGCTTAGAGGCGCAACGCAAGTTCCGCGAAAAACAACATACTGAAAAAGTAGGGGCGCATGAGGAGAGGCGTCAACAGAGAATGGTTAAGCGCAGTCAATCTAACGCGGTTAGTTGGTCTTCTACAGATTCCGCATTTGAGTTTGCCGAGCAGATGCACAGCCTGTGGCACATTAAGCCTTGGCAAGTGACCCGTAGCCGTTTTAGGTATGCCCTTGACGCTAAACGTAAAGAGTTCAACACTGATGGTTCTATTGAGCTGGAGATGATGAAGTTATTTTTTAGTCAGATCAAGCACGAAACAAAGCTCATAGATCCTGAGATTGTTTGGAAACGTTTTATTGTTCAGTTCCATAACTTGCTTACCGAGGTTCAGCGTTCTAAGGTTACTACCGAAGAGATTGAAGTTATTAAAGAGAAGGCCAAGCGTTCTTTGGAATGGATGGATAATGTTTAAACTTGATGAGTTAAAAATTCGTCGTCGTTCATGGGTTCAAATGGCCAACGTACCAACCGCACGTCTTGGTTGGACTTTAGAAGACTGCACTGAGGTTAACGATGAAGACCTCACCATGATTAGAAAATGGCTAGACGCCGTTAAGAATAAAAAAGTAATTAGGGCTGTTGGTTCAAACGGGTGCGGTAAAGGACTTATGTTCTGGGGCACGCCAGGGCACGGTAAAACCACTTTAGCTTTATCAGTTATACAAGAGGTAATGGCTACATTCCCCCTTGATGCGTTTGATGTTAAAGATAACGGCCCTTTAATTCGCCCTTGTTATTTTGCAACGTTCAACGCCATCTTAGATTTAAAGGGGGCTATGATGGACGGCCCAACTGACGACCAAGAGGTTGTTTACTCAGGAATGCTTGGGGAATGCCGAAATGACGCTTATAACATCAGAATTCTTGTTATAGACGATGTTGGCAAAGAACATGCTAGTTTGAGCGGGTGGCAAAAAAATATGTTACATCACGTTTTACGTACCAGATTTAACAACGGATTGCCTACTATTGTTACCACTAACATTGAGTTAGAAGATTGGGCAGGTCTATACGGTGACGCTACAGAAAGTTTTGCCAACGAAGCCTTTGGCTACCTCCCTATTACTTCTAAGCGTGGGGACTTACGACGATGAGGGAGCAAAACGTGAGTCAACCAACTAATCGTTTAGTACAGGTATTTTTAAGTCAAGCTCAAATACCAGGCCCTGGGATCTTTGAAGTAAGTGCTAACGATGTTGGTGCTTTAAGATGTACTTGCCCTGGATACAACGCTCGCAAGTCTTGTAAACATACAAAGTTTGTACAGACTCGAATTGATAAAAATAACGGAAGCTACCCGTTAGAAATATCAAGCCGTGCTACAAAAGAAGACGCTTTAAAAGCAAAAGGGTCAAACGATGAGTTTCGTGACTTTGTAATTAGGTTTGGAAAAATAGAGGTTTACTAATGCTCAAAGGGGATATCAGTAATGAGCTCCCGCAAAGAATAATAGTAGTAGCCGACGTATTCTTAAATGTAGAGCGAATTGTAAAAAAGAAATTTAAAGTTTTCCCTGTTGTTACAGTTAATAAAAGTACTAGACGGGAAATATTAAGTTATTTGTTTTTATTAACTAGCAGGCGCGGGGTAACTCTTGAGCTTGTTTCATTTGATTTATCTGAAGAAGAACTAAACGAGGTCATGCTTGTGCTTGACAAGATGGGCACTAACCCATTTAGATATTGCACTACATACGATAGGTTTGAGCAGTTAGTTATTGAGCTTCCGTATAGACCCGAAGTTATAGGCGTGTTAGATTTACCAACTCGTTTGCTACGATATGGACACTGGGGATTGGACTTCAATAGCTTATGAACAACGACGCAAGATTAATTAGTAAGATCGTTGAAGATAAAAACATAGGTGCTGCATTAGAGCGCAATGTAAACGAGCACTGGTTTGCTGATGTAAACGACAAGAAAATGTTTCGTTTTTTACACGATCATTACACTAATTATCAAGAGTGCCCAAGTCTTGACGTTATACTTGAAAACTTTCCAACTTATAAAACATTAGGTATCCAAGACCGTATTGATTATTTAATTGATAGGGCTGTTGAAAGCCGTCGCAAAGCCTCTGTCATTAAAACCATTGATGAGGTTTTATCTTCTATTGAAAAAAACCAAGACCATGAAGGCGCTATTATTTCTATGGAGCGCGGGTTAATTAGGTTAGAGGAAGAGGGCCTTACTAGATCTAATGATTTAGAAATTACAGATGCTGCTAAGCACGCCAAAGAGGAGTACGAGTTTCGCAAAGCAAACCCAGGGTTACTTGGGTTGGCTACAGGGTTTCCTACTATGGATGAGGCAACCTCTGGTTTACAGCCAGGTCAGCTAATTGTTATTGTTGCTCCACCAAAAACTGGTAAATCAACTTTGGCGTTACAGATTGCCTTAAATGCGCACCTAAATGGCAAAGTTCCAATGTTCATGTCATTTGAGATGAGCAACTCTGAACAAAAGTCTCGGTACTACGCAATGCGGGCTCGAATATCTCACCGCAGGCTTATGACGGGCACCTTGAACCCTGATGAAGAAACACGCTACTTTAAGATTGTTGAAAGCATTGAGCGTATGAATGAGCGGTTCTGGTTTGTTGATTCTTCTGGCGGTCAAACAGTTGGCGCCGTAACAAGTAAAGTACAGAGCAAAAATCCAGATATTGTATTTATTGACGGCACCTATTTAATGATTGATGAGCAGTCTGGTGAGTCAAACACTCCTCAGGCTATTACTAACATCACTCGGTCTCTAAAACGTTTGGCGCAGAAGATTAACAAGCCTATTGTTATCTCTACTCAAGCTCTTACTTGGAAGATGAAGAAGGGGCAGGTAACCGCCGACTCTATTGGTTACTCATCTTCTTTCCACCAAGACGCAGACGTTATCTTTGGTCTACAACGAGAAGATGAGAATGTAGATGACACCCGTTTGCTTCGTGTTGTTGCTAGCCGTAACGGTGGGCTTAGCGAAGTGTCTCTGATGTGGGATTGGAATACAGGGCACTTCCGCGAGATTAGCGATGATGACCTATGACAATAGAAGAGATGACCGATACGTTATCTCGCCTCGGCATTGAGGTATTAGATACTCGCGGGGATGAGATTAACGGTTATTGTGCCGCGCACGAGCAGCGTACAGGCCACATAGACCATAACCCTTCTTGGTGGATTAACTCTGACTCAGGCGCCTTTATTTGCTTCTCCTGCGGTTGGAAGGGGAACCTTTACTCACTAGTTAGCTATATACAAGATATTGAGTACGCAAAGGTTGGGGATTGGTTAGGTTCTGCCGCTAGTCTTACTGCTCGCTTTAGTAGATTAACAAACGCTATTAAGCGCAAGCCTATTGAGGATGTAACAGTTGTTACTGAGTCAATGTTATCTGCTTACACACAGCCTCCAGAGTATGCGCTTGAGGTTCGTGGGTTATCTACAGAGAGCTCTGCTAAGCACGGGCTTTTATGGGATGAGCGCGCTGGTAACTGGGTCATTCCTATTAGAGAACCCTTAACAGGTACTCTATTAGGATGGCAAGAAAAAGGATTCTCTCACCGCTATTTTAATAATAGACCTGTAAAAGTAAAAAAAAGCGGTAGTTTATTTGGGTATGAGCATTACAAAGGTGGAGACATGATTGTTGTTGAGTCCCCGCTGGATGTTGTTAGGCTTAGTTCTATCGGTATTGAAGGCGCAGTTGCGACCTATGGGGCCATAGTGTCTGCCGCCCAATTCAATCTAATACGTGGCGCCGATAGGATTATTTTTGCTATGGATAACGATGACGCTGGAAAAGCGTCATCTCAAGCCTTACTCGAACTGTGTAAGCAAATGGGTGTAGAGTGCTGGTTATTCAATTACAGCGGTATTGATTTAAAGGATGTAGGCGGCATGAGTAGGTCAGAGGCTTTGACTGGATTGTCTACTGCACGCCATCAGTTACGAGGAGTAGCAAAATGATTATTGGGCTTTCAGGGTACGCGCAATCAGGCAAAGACACTTTGGCTGGGATGCTTATTGGCCTTCACAAATATGAGAACAGATCTTTTGCTGACCCTATACGTAAGTTGTTGTATGAAACAAACCCTTTAGTAAAAGATGAATATAGGGTTAAAAGTGTTGTTGATGCGTACGGCTGGGACAAAGCTAAAGTAGAGTTTCCAGAACTTAGAGGCCTTCTTCAAACTTTAGGAGTTGGTGCGCGTACTGTGTTTAATGACCAGTTTTGGGTAGCTCAAGGGTTAGCTGGTTTATCTGCTGGTGACAAAATTGTTATTACTGACGTTAGATTTCCAAATGAAGCGGACGCTATAAAAGATTTAGGCGGTCAAATCTGGCGCGTTAAACGTTTTGGTGTTGACGCTGTTAATGAGCACGTCTCTGAGACTGCTATGGACGGTTACAAAGTTGACCAGATTTTTATAAACAGCGGTTCTATTGAAAATCTTATGGCTTTGTTGCAGGCTCGCATGAGGCAGTTTGTATGACTTTTACTGGCACCCTTCTCCCTTACCAGCCTGAGGCAGTAAACCTCATGTGCGAACGTGCTCGCATGCTTGTTGCTTACGACCTTGGGCTGGGAAAGACAGTGCTTACCATTGCCGCCCTAGAACGGCTTATGGATGAGGGCAAAATTAAAGAACCAGGCCTTATAATCTGCTTATCTTCATTGAAATATCAGTGGGCTAATCAGATTGAGAAATTTACAGATGGAACTTCTAAAGCTTTGGTCATTGACGGAACACCGAAGAAAAGAAAAGAACAGTACGCCGAAGCTATGGACTGGCGGACTAGCGGGGTTGATTACATTGTGCTTAACTATGAGCAAATTGTTAACGACTGGGACCAAGTACGACAGCTCCCGCGAGGATTTGTCGTGCTTGACGAAGCAACCGCTATCAAATCTTTTAAATCAAAACGATCCAAAGCAGTAAAGAAATTAGTTAATACCCCCTTTAGATTTGCTTTAACGGGCACGCCTATAGAAAACGGCAAACCAGAAGAGCTTTACTCAATTATGCAGTTTGTAGATGCAAGTGTTCTCGGGCGCTTTGATATATTTGATTCCGCTTTTATTGTTAGAAACTCTTGGGGCGCCCCTCAATATTATAGAAATTTAGATACTCTTCATACAAAGATGAAAGAGGCTTCTGTTCGTAAAGCTCAAAAAGATCCAGATGTCGCCCCCTACTTGCCAGACACTATTCACAACGATCCAATCAAAATTAATTTTGATCGTAAGTGTTCAAAGCTATACTCTCGAATTGTTGACGACTTACTATTTGATTTAGACGAAGCTCAAGCTTTATTTGGCTCATCCTTCAACGTGCTATCTCATTATGGGTACTCTTCTCAGCGCGGCGGGCCTGCGGAAGAAATGCGCGGTAAGATTATGTCTAAGATTGGGGCATTAAAGATGCTCTGTTCCCACCCTGACCTTCTTCGCACCAGCGCATTTAAATTTAATTTGCAAATGGGTGAAGGCTCTTCTTACGCAAACGATTTGAATAGCTCTGGCGCCATAGACGGCGTTATTACCTCTCCCAAATTAGATTATCTTATTCAATATGTTAAAGAGTTTCTTGAACAGGACGACGCAAATAAAGTAGTTATTTTTGCTACATACGTAGACATGCTTGACAAGATTGCTGAGGCGCTTGGCCCTGATCAGTGTCGGTTATACTCAGGAAAGTTAGATGCCAAAACTAAAGAGGAGAATAAAATTGCTTTTAACACTGATCCTAGTATTCGGGTGCTTATTTCTTCAGATGCTGGCGGTTATGGTGTGGATTTACCTGCGGCTAATCTCCTCGTCAACTACGACTTACCATGGTCATCAGGAGCCGCCGTCCAAAGAAACGGACGTATAAAAAGAGCGTCTTCCGTTTGGCCGTCTATTGTTATTCAAGATCTGTTAGTTGAGGGGTCTATTGAGATCCGCCAATATGAGTCTTTACAACAAAAAAGCTCAGTAGCTGACGCTATTCTTGATGGTGAAGGCTTAGATAAAGACGGCGGAGTGCCTTTAAGTGTTGGGGGCCTTAAACAGTTTTTAGCATCAGCTATAATTTAAAGCATTTACACCCAACAACCTACACAGAGAAGGTATAATTGTTCAATGCCTAACGCACCTAAGACCCCTACGCGTACTATCCGCGTACCTGATGACCTATGGCTTGCTGTTCAAAAAAAAGCTGCTAAAGAAGGCGTCACAGTTACTAGTGTCATTATTAAAGCACTAGCGGCTTATATTGCTGAGGTTGACAGCTAACCTTTAAAGCATTAAGTTATTCTTCTAGTTAAAGGGGATAACATGGAAGACCAAGAACTTAAAAATACTATTCGTCAATATCTTATGCTCAAGGACGAACTTGATTTAATTACCAAGCGTCAAACAGAAATTAAACAACGACTTATTACAGTTGTAGACGCAGTAGAGGCCGATGATCGAGGCCATCGCATACTTACAATCACTGATGAAGTTACAGGAGATGTAACTCTTACACGTCAACGCCGTGTTTCTAAATCACTTGACATGGATGTTGCAGAAGAAATTCTTACTAAAAAAGGCATCAAAGATTTTTGCATAAAAATGGTTCCTACTATTGATGAGGGAGCTATCATGTCTGCGTTTTATGAAAACTATTTAACAGAAGAAGATATTGACGCTATGTTTCCCTCTAAAGTATCGTACGCATTTTTATTGGATAAGTAATGTCAGATGAGATAGACAAGTTATTTGAAGATCTGGATTCTTATTACCCTAACAGCAAACGTAAAAGAAAGCCGTTGGTAGAGAAGGCTCCAGAAGTAAAACTAGATCTACACTGGGATACTAAGCCTTATAAAAAAACTTTGCCTAACGGCAATGAGGTAGAGATGTTTACTATTGGGCCCCTTGCTGCGGCCCTAGGTCGTCCAGTTATTACTATCCGTACTTGGATAAAAGAGGGGTACTTACCCGCCTCACCATATAGACTTCCCGCTAAGAAGGACTCTAAGGGGGATGACCATCAAGGCCGTAGACTTTACTCTAGGGCTATGGTGGAAGCAGTAATTCGGTTGTTTGATTCGGCTGGACTTCTAAACATAAAACGTATAGAATGGTCTGCACACCGACAGCTCAGCAATGAGATAGCCGAGGCTTGGAATAACATCCGAGCAAACGAAACTAAACCAAACTAAAATAAAAGGATGATAAACAAATGGCAGTAAACAGAACAGATGAGTACGTAGCAGAGAACGACGAGTTTTCTAACACAGCAATTGAAGACCGACCAGCCCAGAGCACAAGCTCAGTAATTCAATCTGGTTGGGAAGCCGCAGATAAAGCATCTGCACCAGCAGGCGGTTACCCAGTTGAATTTAAATTCAACGATGGTGACTTTCAAGTAATTAAATTCCTTGACCAAGATGGCCCGTTCGCCATCTATAAGCAGCACTTCTTGTCACAAATTACATCAGGTAAGCGTTCATTCATTTCACTAGGTGCTAATGACCCGTTGTGTGTAAAGATTGGCAGTAAGCCTGAAGATAAAAAAGCATTTACAGTTGCTAACCTCAGCGCACCTGGTGGCCCGCAGCGTCAAATGCTTATTGCAAGCCCACGTTTGTACAAATCACTACATGCCGCACACTTCTCCCCAGCAGGGCCTTTAACAAAGAACTACTGGGCAGTTAGTCGTACAGGCAAGATGCAATCAACTGTGTACCATATTAATCCAGTTAAGCCACGTGACCTCGCTGAGGACTGGGGCATTACAGATGAAGAGGCAATTGAAAAAGCAATTGCTGCAATGGTGCCGTTTGAACGCTCCGCTATCAAGGAGCCAACTTGGGAAGAACTAGAAGCAGTTGCTTCTTCACTTCTTTAATAAATAGTTCGCTGAAAGGCTAGGGCCTATATCCCCTGGCCCTAGCCTTTCGGCTTTATAAGGGGTGCATCTTGAATGTTATTACAACAAAAGAACAGTTAAACGAGATGGTTAATTACTATCTTAAGCAAGACTCGTTTGCATTTGACGTGGAGACCGTTGGAGATCATCGCGGCACTCCTGCTGTAAACGAAGTTCTTTGGATTAGCTTTGCTACTCATGGCCGAGGCGATGTAATTCCTATGGGGCACCCGCACGGCGAATTTGTTTCTGAATCGTTTCCCTTGACTGGCCAAGGTGAAAAACGAATTGCTGCGGGATTACCTGCCCGAGAGTTGGATTACTCTCGTGATAAGAAAAAAGCAATTAAAGTGTTTGATGATGCGCCTACACAGTTGTTTCCAGCAGAAGTATTTAAAACAATTAAGCCTTTAATGTTTAACGACAGCATATTAACTATAGGTCACAACTTAGTTTTTGATCTTAGTTCTGTAGCAAAGTACTACGGAGGCAGTGTGCCTCCAGGGCCTTATTTTGACACGCTAATGGCTTCTTTTTTATATGACAACAAGAACAAAGGCAAATTAGGTTTAGACGACTGTTTACAGCGAGAGCTTGGTTACAGCATGGAGAAGGGTATTGGCCATCAGGTTGAGCTTTATTCGTTTAGTGACGTAGCTAAGTACTCTTACTTAGACGCTAAATACACATTTATTCTTTGGAAGACTATTGCCCCAAAGCTAATCGCTGCTGACGTTGAAGGCGTTATGAAGTTAGAGATGGATGTTCTTCGGGTGCTTTGCGATATGAAATTGACTGGCGCGCCTATCGATACAAATGAATTACAGATTCTTCATGACAGGCTAGTGCTTGAGATCGAAGAGGTTAGATCTAATATTTATCGCATTGCTGGTCAGCCGTTTAATATTAATTCAAATAATGAAAAACAATACATTTTATACGGGCCTCGCGACGAAGGCTGTCGAGGGTTACGCCCACAGCTCCTTACTGGTAAAGGGTTGCAAAAAGCAGAGACTGATCTTGACTACAAAGACTATTCCGTATCTGCCGAAGCGTTAGAGCCTTACCGAGAAAAAGACGAGTTGGTAAACGCCCTTTTAACTTATTCAGATTTAAACAAGTTAATGAGTACGTACGTAATTCCGTATTTAGGCGGTGAGGTAACTAAAACCGTGGGCGGTAAGTCAAAAGTTGAAACCCGAGAGTCTATGTTAGTTAATAGCCGCATCTACGGTGATTTTGTTCAATGGGGTGCAGAGACTGGTCGTTTTTCTAGCCGTAACCCTAACCTTCAAAATGTACCTGCTCCGCACACTGCGCACGGGCGCTCTATCCGTAATTTATTTACAGCCCCTGACGGGTACAAATTGGTAGTAGCCGACTACTCACAGATTGAGCCTCGCGTAATTGCGGCAATGTCAGAAGACCCCATTATGATGAAAAACTATCTAGATGGTGGGGATATTTACACTACGGTAGGGGATACGATGGGGGTAGACCGTAAAGCAGGTAAAGTTCTTGTGCTTGCTATGGCTTATGGCGTAGGCCCTGACAAGATTGCACGTTCTATTGGGTGCTCGGTCAATGAGGCAAAAAAGCTTTTGACTGACTTTTCTGATAAATTTGCGGCTGTTAGCACCTACCGCGCTAAGGTTATTGGCCTATCTCGTAATAAAGGGTACGTTACTACAATTTTAAAGCGTAGACGCTATCTTCCTGATATTTCGTCTAAAGTCCACAGCTTTAGGTCTAGCTCTGAGCGTCAAGCGTTTAACACAAGGATTCAAGGCTCGGCTGCTGACATTATTAAAGTTGCTATGGTGCGTGCTCATCAGATGATCCCAGAAGGTGCTAAATTGATCCTTACAGTGCACGACGAGCTTGTAACGTTAACCCCAGACCATCTGGTAGACCAAACAATCAGCGCTATCCGTGAGGCTATGGAAGAAATTAAGATCCTACCCATTCCTTTAGTAGCAGATATTAAAGTAGTTACCAAGTGGGGAGAGGCAAAATGAGTAAACAAATAGAAAAGAAATGGGTTGAACATGGCGTGGTATAACAAAAGAAAGAAAAAGTTTGAGATTATATCTACAGAGATTCCGTTATCAACTATGCTTCGTTGGTACCTATACGACACAGGGCTAGCTCCTGCAAATTCTTTAGCAGAGGGCGTTGGTTTAAATAGAGTTAGTGATGAGGGCGACGTTAAAGAAAAAGAAGATAGCGATCTACGCCTTAGTGGTATTTTTGAGTTAATGCCTTTTATTGATTCTATCTCTGATATGAGCGTGTCTACTATGCTTGCTTTACAAGAATCTAAAACTAATAATGAAATGTCTGAAGAAGAAATAGAGGCCTCTTCTGTTATATATAAGGCAATTTCTATGTCGTCTTTAATTGGCGCTTTATCTATTGGGCTTAGCCTTGGTATACTAGAAACTGCCGCAATAAGTTCAGGAAGAGTAGATATGGATATTGATAATGAGTAACGCTGATTGGTTTGCAAAAAAACTGGGTGTTCAACCCGTACCTCAACAACAAGTTATACAGCCTACTTACGTTCCGCAACAGCAGGTCCCATATCAGTTACAACAGCCTTCATACCCAGTGGCCGCTCCCGCAGTTCCTATGGCGGATCGGTGTCCAGGATGTGGTAGCGGTAACTACGTAGGAGGCGCAACTGCAGAGTCTCGTAAACGTTGTTATGATTGCGGATACCCAATCACACAAAGCGGTTCAGGTATGGGCAAAGGCATAACAAGCGGGCCACAGGCCTCAGGGCCAGCTCAACCATCAAAGCAAGTGCAAGCAGGCGGGTTTAATCCACAGACAATCATTGGACATATTTAATGGCAATTACAGGTGAGTTAGCAAAAGTATTTAGCTCAATTAATAAAAAAATGGGCCTAGGCACAATTGTTTTAGGGTCTGACATTAGAGATGATGTTATGGGTTATATAACTACTGGCTCTATTTCTTTAGACGTAGCGCTAGGTGGTGGGTGGCCAATTAATCAGTGGCATGAGGTTATTGGTGAAGAGAGTCAAGGTAAAACAGCAATTGCATTAAAAACTATTGCAGCAAATCAAAAACTTAATCCAGACTTTACAACTGTATGGGTAGCAGCAGAGCAGTGGGTGCCAAAATACGCAGAAATGTGCGGCGTTGATACTTCTCGCGTGTACGTAGTATCTACAAACCTTATGGAAGAGGCGTACGAGGCGGTTATACAGGTTGTAGAGAGTAAAGCAATTGATTGTATTGTTGTTGATTCACTTCCATCGTTAGTGCCCAGCGCAGAAGACGACAAAAACATGGACGAGCACACTGTAGGTCGTGGCGCGTTACTTACTAATAAGTTTTTTCGTAAAGTTGGACTAGCATCTAAACGTAGTCTTACAGAGTTTGAGCGCCCGTTTATTGGCATTATGATTAATCAATGGCGCGACAAGGTTGGGGTTATGTACGGCGACCCGCGCACTACCCCAGGAGGTAAGGGAAAGAATTACAGTTACTTTACCCGTATAGATGTACGCAGAGATGAGTGGATTGAGGCTGGAACTGGTGAGGACAAGCATCGTGTTGGCCAAACAATTAAAGCTAGAGTATTAAAGAATAAGTCCGCCCCACCATCACGTGTGGCTTCTTTTGATTTTTATTTTGCTGAGGGCGGGGAAATACCTGCTGGAGAACTTGATTTTGGTAAAGAATTAATCGCTATTGGTAAGTTAAACAAGGTTATTGTCCGTGCTGGGGCTTACTACCGATACGGGGATCGACAATGGCAGGGTGCAGATGCTATGCTTGCCTCAATACGGGAAGAGATTGACTTGAAAGAGGCCCTTGAACGGGACGTGCTGGACTCAATTAAAGCTGGGTCTAAGTTCGCTTATGAAGAGTAAGGGCCAGCGAGAGTCTAAGAAGCATGAGGACCGACTTGCAAAGAAAGTTGGCGGACAGCGTAGCGCTGGAAGCGGAGCTTTCTGGAGTCGGAAAGGCGATGTGCGTTCTACTGATTTGCTCATAGAGCATAAGTGGACGGGCAAAGCTTCTTTTACCGTCAAAGCGACGGTTTTGGAAAAGATTGTTGAAGAAGCAATTCTTGACAGTCGGATGCCTATCCTCGGTTTCAGCCTTAACAACGAGAACTACGTAATGTTAACTGAAGATGATTTTCTAGAGCTTCGCTCTACTCTTCAGGAGCATACTTGTACGAATCAGATCTTGGACACAATGAAAGCTGGCGACACAAAGCCAAATGTAGAGGGATGGATACCGAACTCTGGTACCCCCCAAGAGACAAATCTAAATACCAATCAATAGCACAGGTCTCTAAAGCCGTATGCTATGGCAAAGATGGTTTACCAGAATGCCCTGTGCGTAAAGATTGTTTACTGTACGCAGATAAAATGGAAGAGCAGCACGGTATCTGGGGCGGTATGAGCCACCGTGAACGCAATTCGTTAAAGCGTAAAGCAACTAAAGCAGGAATTTCATTTAAAGATTGGGTAGAAACTAAAAAATCGTGATAGGTTTTACTTATGAAATACAAACCAAGTGGCACATTAAAGAGGTTCATTGAAGTGGGTAAAAAAGATACGCGTGTTCTTGGTTCAGTAGAGCGGTTTCTATTGTCTAAGCCTAGAGATGGATCACGTAGAACAGACGTTCTACACCCATCTGAGATGGCAAGCGGTAACTGGTGTTACCGTGCGTCTTACTTTCAATTATTAGGCCAATCACCACAGGCCAATAGAAAAATGAGTATGCGCCTTCTATCAGTGTTTGAAGAAGGTCATTTTATCCATGCAAAGTGGCAGCGCTGGTTCCAGCAGATGAACGTACTTTATGGTAAGTGGTATTGCGTTGAATGCGAAGAGATGTTCTGGGGCGGTTCTGACTGTCACGATGGGCCACTTGAATACCGCGAAGTACCGTTGTTTTATGAACCACTGCGTATTAGTGGGCACTCAGATGGTTGGCTAGTAGGTCTTAACGACCCATTAATGCTTGAGATTAAGTCAGTAGGTGTAGGAACTCTTAGATGGGAAGCTCCTGAGTTATTAATTGAAAACGATAACGACATTGAAAAGGCATGGAGAGCGTTAAAAGCACCGTTTCAAAAACATATAACACAAGTTCAAATTTATATGAAGTTAGCCGAACTCCTTGGGTATGAAGACGTACCGCAAGAGGCTGTTCTTATTTATGAATGCAAAGCTAATCAAGAAGCAAAAGAGTTTGTAGTTCACAAGAGCGATTTTGGAATTACTGAATTATTTGATGCAGCTAAGATGATCTGCGATGCGGTTCGAGATAAAAAGCCTCCAGTGTGTAATCTATCTTCCGATGAATGTGCTAACTGTAAAGGATATGTAAATGATTAAGATCATAGCAACTGGCATAAGCGATGAGGTAATGAAGGTCCTTGAAGCACAAGGGTTACCTGTACGTCGTAGCTTAGATATTGATTCGCCCCCATTTCCAAAAGATATTACAGTTGTAGATGATCAAGAGTTGATGGTATTAGCCACTAAATATATGGAGAATTACAGTTTTCTTCGCACGCAGGTGGCGTGTGCTGCTTTAGCAGAGCTAGAGGCTGAGAACACATACTCAACTGCTGAAGCAAAAGCTTTTTTATCTAAAACTAACGGCAAGAGTACAGAAAAAGCTACTATGTTAAAAGCTGCTGTTAACGTAGATCCAGAGATTATTGAACTATCTACGGCAAAAATGTATGCCTATGCCTATCGTAAAATGCTAGAGACTACAATGGATAACCTTGAGCGTTACTACAGCCTGACTAGCCGTGAACTTACTCGACGCACGTCAGCGTTAAGAAATAGGTTCTAATGCCAAGTCAATCTCGTAAACATAGAGGGTATCGTTCTCAAAAAGTTGTAGCCATGTATCTTGCTGAGCATGGGTTTCCATATGCTGAAAGCACTGGGGCGGGCCGTTCAGGCACAGACATAACAGGCACAGTAGGTATTGACTGGGAGGTAAAAGCGCGTAAAGATTTTTCTCCAAGTGCTACTATTAAACAACTCAAAGACCGACATAATGGTAAAGACTTGCCAGTAGCAGTGCTAAGGCTTAATGGTCAAGGCGAAGCTAACGTGGGTGAGTGGGTAACTTTATTAAGGCTTGAAGATTTTGTAGGGCTACTACGTGATGCAGGATATGGAGAACAAGATGCCAAATTATGATTTTGTATGCATGCCGTGTGACTCCACCGTGGAGATGCACATGACGTTTGATTCCGTTGAACGGCCTGCATGCGATAGGTGCGGTAACTATATGACTAAGGTTTACACACCACCAGCAGTACAATTCAAAGGCGGAGGATGGGGAGGGCAAGGGTAATGCATAAAGAGAGTAAGATTTTTAAAAAGTACTGGGTTTCCTACGGCTATGGAAAGCGTTTATCATTAGGGTTTTCTATTGATAAATACTCAATTAACATTGATTTTTTATGTTTTTGGGTTGGAATTGAGTTGTGAGTAAACGACAAGAAAAAAAAGAAACAAATCAAGCAGCCGCAGAAGCATTTGTAAAAGAACGTCGTGCGGTACAGATTGCTATCTTTGAGCAAAACTTTGAAACAGGACTTCGCGTATATCAAGATAATAAAGATAAGCTAAGCCCTGAGCAGGTAGTTGAGATTGAAAACGAAATTGAAGCCAACCGCAAGCTGATTGAAGGCTTAAAGGAGAAATGGGGTGCTTGACCTCCGCGGCGACCCTGTAGAGGTCTGCATTTGCGGGTCTACCCTTTGGAAAGTAAAAGCCATGTTCCAAGATGGGGAAATAGCCTTATACATGCTTGATATGGAGTGCTATTCCTGCGGAGCTCTGGCTACAGCCCCAACTCCTATTTAATAAGACAGTTACTATTTAATACCTCATACTTGATTCAACGTAGCACTCACACTATTCGTAAAACGAGGTATAAAATGACTGAACAAACTGAAGAACACATCCTGCGTGTAAGCGCAGGTAGTAACCCCCAAGCCGTTGCGTCAGCAATTGCTCATAGTATTTATGAGCTAAGGTCTTGTAAACTACGCGCAGTAGGCGCTGGGGCCGTAAATCAAGCCACCAAAGCTATTGCTATTGCTCGTGGTTACACCGCACCTAGAGGGCTAGACCTTATCTGTGTGCCTGGTTTTGCCAGCATTGAAAGCCATGAAGGTACTATCTCAGCCATTGTTTGGTCTGTAGAAGTACGGTAATCCTGTTATTCTTTAATAACACCTTAGGCCAAAGGAAAATAAATGAAAGATTCAACTAAGAACTCAAAGCCGTTAGCGCCAGCTTCAACAGCTCCAACGGTTTCTGCAAGCGCAAAGATCAAAGTAGCAATGCCTGAGCGCGGAACACTTATTAAGAAGACAGGTAACGCTAAAGGCGGAACCGACCCATACGTACAGGCTAAGCCTTCACGTACATTTGTAACAAGCCCAAATGCTCAAGGACGTAATGGAGCAACTTACGGAATTAAAGTAGGTTTTAATGCGCATGTTGCGCCAGAAGCCTCAGCTACTCAAAGCAACGGCCGTATTATTGGCCCAGCTATGAATCGTCAGCGTCCTTCATTTCAATCAGGAATGTCAGATTTAAATTAAATTATTACCAATTAAACCCCGCCCTAGTGGCGGGGTTTTTTGTTGTTATGGCGATGTTTATGTGTTAACCTTAACGCATCACGACGACAACAAGGGGATAACATGTTGGATATTTTAACAAAGCACCTTGAAGAAAAAGCTTCTATTAACTGTGTAGTAAGCGTTTGGATTGAGTCATTAGAAGATGCTGAAAAAGAAGCATTTGCTAAGTTAAAAGAAAATAATAAAAACGTTGTTCTTGCTTCATTATATAAAGAATTACATAACGCAGAGTCAATGCCTTTTGGGTTAACCGCTTTTCGTTCCCACTTGAGAGGTTACTGTACATGTCTGAAAAATTAAATATACTAGGAAAAACCCTTATTAACGCTGATTTAAACGGTGTTGAGTCCGATTTAAAAAAAGCTAACACCCCTCAAGAATACAGAGCTAGATTAGAACTTGGGCCAGAGGGTGGGTATTTTGTATCCACTCCGCGCACCGCTGGAGAATTACCAGACGCGGTTGAGTTATTTAAAGATTTTGAATTAGATCCAAAAGTATGGCAAGTAGTAAGTGTTCGTAAAAGTCGTTGGCAAAGATATGACGGTGAATGGCTAGAGGCCGCTCGAGTAAATGTTAGACCTGCTGGTTTATTATCTGAACTTGATCTTGATTACGATAAATTAATTGTCGACATTTCAAAATGGAAACCTGGTAAAGTTGAAAAAACTACTGGCCCACTTTATGCAATCTATGCAATTGGTGATACGCAATATGGAAAAGATGCGGGCGGCGGCACAGAAGCCACTATAGAAAGAGTCCTTAGGGGCATAGAAGAGTCAGTAGCGCGTCATAAAGAGCTATTAAAACTAGGACGTCAAATTGGAACAGTAGTCTTGCCACAGTTGGGTGACTGTATTGAAGGCAGTTCCTCACAAAAGGGAATGGTGCTTGGGCGCAGCGATCTAGGCGTTACTCAACAGGTTCGCGTAGGACGTCGTGTGTTAATGGCATGGATAAAAGCTTTTGCGCCGTTGTGCGAAGAGTTACTTATCCCAGTAGTTCCAGGGAACCACGACGAGCCTCACCGCATTGTTATGACAGACCCTATTGACTCATGGCAGATTGAAGTTGTATCTGCCGTGCAAGATGCATGTGCGGAAAACCCCGCGCTATCACACGTAAAGTTTTATTACCCAAAAGCTGACCACGCTACGTTAGCTTTAGAGCTTGGCGGTACTGTAATTGGTTTGGCGCACGGGCATCAAGCTAAAGACATGGGCAAGTGGTTGCACGGACAGGCCACTGGGCGCACACCAGTTGGTTCGGCAGACATTTTGTTAACTGGTCACTTTCATCATTTCCGCGCCGATCAAATTGGCCCACGTTTATGGATTCAAGTGCCAGCTATGGATGGCGGAAGCGCATGGTTCCGTGACAAGAGCGGTTTAGAATCACCAACAGGCATTGTTTCATTAGTTGTTGGCGCAGGTTATGACCCCCGCAGAGATTTAGCAGTTCTAGCAGGGGAACACCGCGTACCATAGTGATATGACAGCGCCACATCAAAATACGCAGAGCCTCGGCGCTGCGGGTATGGCAGGAACCTACACCAACTATGGTGGAGGTGGTACTCCTGTTGCTCGTTCAGAACTTGATTTCTTACGTCTTGGTGTTGGACGCGCACCGCAAGCAGAATATCCAGATGGATACTTAGGTACTATTAGATCCCGTCGTGACGATAGAGGTCGCCCTTCAAGCACCTCAGATACCGTCATGAACAGTTTAAAAACACGAGTCGGTCAACGATCCTACCAGCGTGGTGTTCACCGCGGTGAGCGTATTGATCAATCAGATTATTATTACCCAGAGGGTTTAGAAAACACTCGCGGTATTGCGCGTCAAATGAGAGCCTCACGAATTGGCAACGTATATTTATCAAAACGTAACGTAGAAAACGCAATGGCTGCGCCTGCTCCACACTTACCAAACGATGGCAAGGCTAATATTCGCAGCACATCACCAATGTCGTTAGATAAGCAACGTGTAGACCAGATGGCGCGTATGCGCCCAGCTTGGAAATAATATGGCAAACGGAGCAAACTTATATTCAGGAGGCGTCTACGGCCATAAGCCGTGGGATAAAGACCGCGCTGGAGTCATTACCCCAGAAGAGGCAGCATTCCCACCACAGGCTTACATTGGCCCATTTGCTTCTAATCAAGAGCGTTTACTAAGCCAATCATTAGCCGCATTTACCATGAGCGCGGCCGAGATTCAAGAATATGTCCGCCCCCCACTACCTCAGATTAAACTATTTCCAGCTAGATACGGGTTTACAGAAAACGAAATTGGTATTGAGGATATTATTGACTTACCGCGTACCGCACCTACTGCTCAGCGCGTTGAGTCTGACTTTAGCAATACGCCAAACAGCACTCAATCAAGCAGCCGTAATACTTTAGGAGGCTCCGTATAGTGACCCGCAATAACAAAGATTTTCACGAAGCCAAAACTTTAAGCGAAGCCGTAGAAGCCGCTGCCGATTCTTATCAAGTTCAAGCTGCTCACGATAAGTTTAACCCGCGTCCAAAAGGCCCACACGCAGATGAGCTTGACGAAGCGCGTAAAAATGGCGGATTAACATTTACTACTCAATGGCTAGATTCGCAGGATGATAAATAATGAGTAATGACCCAGGGCTATTTACAGACGCAACAGGCGACGGCATGGCTGGAGCCATGGATGTTGCGCTTGAAACTCAGCGCGAAATGCCTACAGTTTACAACGGTTCTACATCCTGTAAGGGGTGTGGGATGATGCTGAACCCCGTACAATCGTTACATACAGATCTTTGCTCCTCTTGCAACCGACGCAAGTTAAGCAAATTAGTGAAAGGCCGAATGGCATGACCGTAAACAAGTTCCGATCAGAGAGTGCTTCACTCATTGAAGGTTCAACAGATGGCAAGTATCGTAAGCGCCGTCCAAATACAGAAGTTGCGCCAGGCATGGGTGACCAGTTAGTTGTTAAGAACCGCGCTGGCTTGCATCCTTACATGAACTACGGGTTTATTAACTCAGAAGAGACCGCAAAGGTAAGCCCAGGAGCTAACTAATGAAAACACCACGCCGTAGAGATCGTGATGACCGCCGTTCAGTGGGGTCACACGAAGAAATGACTGCTGCTTTAGGTCGTGCAGCTGGTTGGGCCAAAGCTGGGCCGTTTGCTGTAAAGTTTAATCCTGGTAACACAGAGGTTGAAAGATCAGGTCATGGTCATGTTAAAGTTGGTAAAAAAGGTTTCTATGACCCAGATTCTGTAGTCGATGTGTCTTTGTACCCTCACGAGGCAACTAAAGGTTTAGATAACACTGCAACTGGTCGCCCAGAAAATAAACTACCAAAAAAAGGTAAAGGTCGCCCAGATATGACAGGTATTGAGGATGCGGAAATAAAATAAGTACGCAGCCTTTGTGGTAGTATTTCGCCATGTCAAAGACTGAACTAGAAAACGAATATATTCTTCTGCTTGTATGCAAAACTTGTAAAAGCATTGAAGAGATTCCGTATGTTAAATCTGGCAAATATTTAGGTGATGGTAAGTTTGATCAAACAGAAAACCCATATTTAGCAGAGTCTAACGCCCCGCATGAGCGTAAGGGTTGTTACGGCGCCCTTGTAGATATTAACTGGGTATATTGGATGACACCTAAGATTAAAGAATCAATTGTTGCTCAGATTAAAGAGCAATTTACTTCTAAAAGCCCATTAACTGCAGGTCTTGATGTTTTTGGTACAGGGTTTTACGACCTTAAAGATACGTTTAGCGCAGATGCTATGTCTTGCTGGAAGCTTCACAACAGCCCCAAGGGCCAGTGTCCAGACTATAAGACAGACCGTAAACTGCTTAAACCAGGTACTGACAAAGAACGTGCTGCCGAAGGGTTGGCTAAATCCACAATTAAGGTTCATTTATGCGATTTTTGCCCTGTTAAAATGTACAACCAGCAAAAGGCCTATAAAGAGCGTGGCCTTTACGACTAAAGGCTTGTAGCTCAGGGGTATACTGTACATACACACATTTAAAGAGGTGGCCCCATGTTTATAGAGATGAGCTGCAACTGCGAAGCGTCATTTCAAATTGATAGCGCCGAAAATGAAACACTTGGTTTAATTTGGGCGCAATCATTTATAAACGCGCACAATTCGTGCGGTTACATGACACGGCCTTTAGCGCAAGAGATTGAAGAAAAGATGAAGCGCTATGACGTTATCTATAAAGAAGAGCGAGAAAAAGAACTATAATAAGTAGATGAACTTATACGACGCACTGGTTGCGCAAGCAACTCCAGTAGACGTAGAGCCTTCAGAAACTTCGTATTTTGCCCCATCTTCCGCAGGGCTCGATCCACGGCTATTTAGGGATGGAAAGTTAATCCCAGCAGTTAGATCGTCAATTTTAAGAATCTTACTTGAACACCTTCGCGTTCATTATTATAACCCTGAGGGTTATATTCATGCTTGGCTTGCTGGATCAGCTGTATCGTATCAATGGACTGCTGCTCGCAAACCAGCTGATTTAGATTGTTTAATTGGTATAAACTATTTAGCATTCCGCCAATCTAATCAAGAATACAAAGCATTAAGTGATAAACAGATAGCTGATATGTTTAATGAAGATTTTAGAACAGCCCTTCATCCTTATGTTGATAACTTTTTAGAGGCTTACGAACTTACTTTCTACGTAAATGTAAAGTCAGATATCATTTCAATTAAACCTTATGCTGCTTACTCGCTTACTAATGACGACTGGACAGTTCAACCAGAGATTCGCAGAGCACCAGTTAATAAGTTATGGGAACGTAAACTAGCCCAAGATACCTCAATGACTACAGAAATTCTTTCACGCTATTCAAAAGCATTAACCGCAATAGGCTCTGCTACTACTGACCACGCAAGACGAAACGCAGAGTCTGCGTTAAAGTTAGCTATTCAACAAGGTTCTGCTTTGTTTGAAGATATACACAGTGGTAGAAAAGTAGCGTTTAGCCCAGAGGGGCAAGGGTACTCAGATATTGCTAACTATCGTTGGCAAGCAGGCAAATCTGCTGGTACAGTTCAGGCCTTAAAGAAATTAAAAGATATATCTACGCGTAGTCGTAAGGAGTACGAACAATCTACTTATGGTATGGAGTTGCCAACAACTGATACTTTAATTAGACGTACTATGCTAGGAAAGTAATGTGTAGGGAGTGCGGTAACTGCTCACAAGAGCATACGCGGACACTAGATGACGCAGTTGATGAGGCAGAAGCAAGTATTATTTAACTAGGTAGTTGGAGAATTAATTCGTGACATTTTTAATGTTTATAGATGGCGTACTGCGTACGCATACTCATACCCCTATCTATCAAGGCCTTGGTCTATACAGGTTACTTGCCGAAAACAATAGAGTACTTTTAATATCTTCTAATAAAGAAGTAGACGATGTGTGGTTACGCCAACATAAGATTAATAAAATTGATGATCTAATTGGTCGTGATATCCCCTCAATGACAGAGAACATAGAGTTTCGTCAAGTTGAGTACTGTCGCGGTCAAGGGCCAGTTGAGATGGTTATAACTTCTAACCCAGTGTTGGCTAAAGACCTATTAGAAGTTGGAATTACAACAATGGTGTTTCTACAACCATCTTATGTCAAAGAGGAATTTAGACCAGATAGCCGCGTAGGCCGCAAAAGCTGGGAAGATATATCTACAGAAATAGCCAACCAGCAAGACGCAATAAAAGAAGACCCACGCGTACAATGAAGCTAATATATCTAGGAGCAGAGGTTCCCAGCAACCGTACTCTATTAGAAACAACTTCAGCCACCCAGGTAGGCGTGAGCTTCTGGCGGCTGCGGGAGCGGGGCTTACCTAAAAACAAAGATTACCTATTAGATAACTATTTTAATGATGATTTTTCTATTTATGTGTACCCTGGCATCCCAAAAGGCACATCTCTGGGCCCAGACGAGCTCGCAGTTTTTGCCGCCGAATACGAAGATTTTATTGCACATAACATAGACCGCTTAACTACTTTCAATGAAATTAGCGAAATAGACCCCGCCTTTGTTGATCTACAAAGAAAGACAGCTTGGTCGGAGGTTCCACCAGGCAAGTTCCAGCCAGTCTGGGATCCAGCTTCTGGATTAAAAGGCTTGAATCTAATGGTAGATACTTACTTAGATATAGCAATCCCTGGCTATGCCATCGAGGATGAGCCTCAGCTTGCCGTAGTTACTCGAACACATGTTCGAAACAATGGCACACGCTTTCATGCGATAGGTTGCGCTAAACCAGATAACCTACGCCAAGTAAGTATTGAATCGGCTAGCACTATGTCTTGGCTCAGTCCTATGATGCACGGAGAAACTATCGTATGGGACGGCATGAAGCTGATGCGTTACCCAAAGCGTATGAAGGCTCAAGCTAGGTCTAGGTATCGGAACGTATATATAAAGGCTGGGCTTGATATAGATAAGATTTTGGAAGACGACCCTAAGGAAGTCTGCCGATTAGCAGTGTGGTCATACGGCCAATTTGAACGAAAGGTGAACGGCGTGACTGATGAGGGCTTCTTATATGATAACAGCGATGAACTAGAAGTAGTATCAAACGCGGAAACACCCCTACCTAGTATTGATAACAAGGGGGTTGGGATGCGGAAACTTTTGCCCCGTGAGCCTGAAGAAATGGGCAACCTTCCCGTGTTTGGTTACGGTATTTCTAGCACCGTAGACGAGAACGGGCTCATCCAAGATGTACAAACTGTACACTCTCAGGCATCATCACTTAGGGTATGTAATACTTGTTTTGTAGCCTCTAGCTGCCCAGCTTTTAAGCCTGATTCAGTGTGCGCTTTCAAGTTACCTATTGAGGTAAAAACTAAAGATCAACTTAAATCCCTTATCAATGCAATCATTGAAATGCAGGGGCAACGTGTTGCTTTCATGCGTTTTGCTGAAGAAATGAGCGGTGGATACGCCGATCCTAATGTTTCTCAAGAGATAGACCGCCTATTTAAATTAATCAAGACGACCAAAGAATTAGACGATTCACGTGAGTTTATTCGCATGACTGTAGAGCGACAAGGCTCTGCAGGTGTGTTAAGTTCCATCTTTGGAGACCGAGCAAATGTGCTCAAAGAGTTACCAAATGATGGGCTAAACGAAGAGCAAACTACGCAAATCATACGTGAACTCATAGAAGACGAGTAACCACTCTTATCATATAAGAGGCCTATAGCAGAGGTGGATAGCACCATACCTGCTGAACTAGTTGTACCGCAGCAAGTAAACTATAAAACCCTAAGCAGAACGGAAAACATATGCCATTATCGTTTCATTTAGCCGAAGACTTTGTCACAGGGTACAAGGAGAAGAAAGTGCCTTGGGGGTATGTAGATGCTGGCGGGAACTCGGTTGGGGAGATTACCTTTCTTCGAACCTACTCACGTTTAAAGGCTGACGGGACTAAAGAGACTTGGGTTGATGTATGCGAGCGCGTTATCAACGGCATGTATTCTATTCAGAAAGATCACGCCAAGACTAACCGACTACCTTGGAACGACTCCAAGGCTCAGTCTTCTGCTAAAGAGGCGTTTGACCGCTTGTTTAATCTTAAGTGGACGCCACCAGGCCGAGGACTGTGGGTTATGGGCACGCCACTTGTAAATGAACAGAAGAACTCAGCCGCTCTTCAAAACTGCTCCTTTGTATCCACAGAATCCATGACCAAGATCAACCCAGCCAAACCATTTGCTTTTCTAATGGAAGCTTCAATGCTCGGAGTGGGCGTTGGCTTTGATGATAAGGGCGCAGACAAGGACTTTACTATTTATGAACCACAACCAGACACCGATCCAATCGTCATCCCAGATACCAGAGAAGGGTGGGTTGAATCAACTGCCACCCTCATCAATGCCTACCTCAAATCAGATTGTAAGGCTCCAGTATTTGATTACAAAGAAATCCGCCTTGCGGGCGAGCCAATCAAGACTTTCGGCGGAACAGCTGCGGGCCCAGAGCCTTTAATTCGTCTTCACAACTATGTGCGTTCTATATTTAAAAACCGTGCTGGAGAGAAACTAACCCGTAAAGATATTGCCGATCTTGGTAATCTAATTGGAGTTTGCGTAGTTTCAGGCAACGTCCGCCGCTCAGCTGAGCTGCTTATGGGCAGGCTAGATGACAAAGACTTTCTTAATCTGAAGAACGCTGAGATTTATCCAGAACGCAACTCTTACGACTCTGAAGCGCCTGGCTGGGCTTGGATGTCTAACAATTCTGTTGAGGTTAGCGTTGGTTCAGATTTAAGTAGCATTGTTGAGGGCATCGCTCTCAATGGTGAGCCTGGCGTTATCTGGATGGATGTAACTCGTAAGTACGGGCGCCTTGTTGACCCTGCTAATAACAAAGACTGGAGAGCTTCGGGCTACAACCCTTGCGCTGAGCAATCTCTTGAATCATTTGAATGCTGTACTTTGGTTGAAACCTATTTGAATCGCCATGATTCTCTTGAAGATTTTAAACGAACTCTTAAATTTGCTTATCTCTACGCTAAGACTGTAACTCTTTTGCCTACTCACTGGGAAGAGACCAACGCAATCATGCAGCGTAATCGCCGTATTGGAACTTCTATGTCTGGTGTGGCTAACTTTGCTGACCGAGTCGGGCTTCCAACTCTTCGTGAGTGGATGGACGCTGGTTACAATGTTGTTCAGCAGTACGATAAGTCATACTCAGAGTGGCTTGGTATCCGCGAATCTATTAAAACAACTACTGTAAAGCCTTCGGGAACTGTCTCTATCTTGGCTGGAGAATCTCCTGGCGTACATTGGACTCCTGGCGGTCAATACTTCCTTCGTGCTATTAGATTTGGTAATGAAGATCCTATGCTGCCCCTCTTCAAAGCTAGCGGCTACCGAGTAGAGCCAGCTTCAGAGTCACCAGCATCTACTTCGGTGGTGTTCTTCCCAATTAAGTCTATGGCTCTCCGCTCAGAGAAGGACGTTTCTATATTTGAAAAGACATCTCTCGCTGCTATGGCTCAACGCCATTGGTCTGACAACTCTGTATCTGTAACGGTCTCTTTTGACGCGGTTAAGGAAAAAGATGCTGTTGGCACTGTGCTTCATATGTTTGACGGGCAACTAAAAACTGTTTCGTTCTTACCTATGGGCAACCATGTCTATCCTCAAATGCCTTACACTCAAATGACGCAAGAAGCCTACGATAACTACACGCTTTCTCTCCTGCCTATTGACTTTACTGACGTGTACGCAGGCATGGCTTCCGACGCTATTGGTGAAAAGTATTGCTCAACTGACTTCTGCGAAGTGCCAAAGCCATGATGTTAGATAAAATTAAAGAGGCTAAGCAGAATAGTCACGGTATTGTATTTGAAAACTACCAACCCCCAAGCATTACGTGGGAAGACGTTTTAAACTTTTTATATAAAGAGTCACTTACCCCAAATCATGACTTAAATGAACGGGTAAAGCAGCATAATAATAATGACTTCATATCAATCGGTAACGTACAAATACAAAGCAAGTTTTGGCTTGCCCCTCAAACCTCTGACATATTTAAAGAGTTTAAAGGGGTATCAGAACTTCTATACGGTTTAAACAATGAGCAAGAGGATACTACCTGTGGTTACTATAAAGTTAGGGGGCATGACTGCTCTCTCGACTGGCATTTTCAAGGTATAAGAATCTCTCTATCTAATAGGCTTGTTTCAGACCACCACGACCCTCATGACATATTCTATTGGCAAATACTAGGTACATCTTTTTGGAAAATAGATAACGACATTACCTATACGCTAAATCCAGGGGACTTGCTCTACTTACCCCTTGAAAACTCACATGAGGTATGGTGTGATAGCCCTAGAGCAGGACTCTTAATAGATAATTTATCAAACCGTAAATAAGAAAGCCCCCCAATCGGGGGGCTTTCTTAGTATCTAGGCGCAGGTACGGCTCGTCAAGGGAGAGTCATGACCGCCCTTAGCATTAGAAAGGTTAAAGAGGTGCTTTAACGCCTTGATACGTTCCCATGTCCCGCATAGAAAACTAAGTTTTAAGTCTTTCTTCTCTCAAAAGAACTTGAAGCATTTTAACTCTCTTTGTTAAATATATGTTCTCTCTCCACATGATTAGCATTGTGGCTAGTAAACCAATTAAAGCAATCATAGTTCCTATTACGGTTAAAGTGTCAATCGTCATCATCATCATCGTCCCAATCTGGAATCACACTTGGAAATGGGTTGCCCCAATCTGGATTTGGAATAATAGGCTCTGTAAAACTCATTACACGTCTCGCTTGTATCCGAGTTGACCTACCCATGCTAAAGGCTTGCCTTTAGCGTCTAAGTTCTGCGTTGTAGCCACTAACTTTAACGATTTGCGTGGCGTTAGTTCTTGTACCTTTTCTTTGATCCAACGCTTCGCTGCGGAAGCGTTTGACCACGCTGCGGTAAGGGTTTCGTTAGGAATATCCATACCTTCATCAGTAATTCTAATAGTGGTTAGCCATGCGCCACCCTTTTCAGCGTTTTTAATTGTTTCTGCGTAAAATACTACGTTCACCTTTTTAGTCATTGTATTCCTTTTCGTTAATGGGCTTGGTAGCCACGGGTTTATACTACATCAAACAGGCACATTGTCGCGCCAACACAAACTAACTTACTCCGTCCATTTCTCTCACGGTAGGCATTTCCTCAACGGTTACCCACTTACAAGTCTCTCCAGCGTACACGTCATTAGTTAGATTAACAATGGCTTTATACCACTCATCATCTACTATTAGAGTTATCTTTCTCATTACTTATCCTCTCTATCCTCTTTACACTCGTGCGGTATTCCCCACGCAGTAACTTCGTAAAGGTCTCCGCACCACGGACACATTGGCTTACTCATCTCTCTACCAACTACTTTGGTAACTAAAGTCCCAGCCTTCAGGTACGGTGATTAGTAGCGTATTGAGTAGCGTAATCGTATTGCTTAAATACTCGTAGTAATACTCGTCGTAGTTAGTATCGCCAAAAAAGAACCCCGAAGCCGTAGGCAAAAACTCATCTGCCATATCTTTGTTATTTTTCTCAGCCATTACGGATACACATAAGTCTCTCAGTTCAATAAGATGATTACGCGATACGAAAGACTTACGGCAATCGTCCTCACCACCTTGACAATTCTGAACGAACCAGTTATGGATAGCATTAGCCTTGCGCCAATATCCTATTTGAATATCAACGGTAGCACTACCGAACTCGGTTTGAGGAAAGTCCTTTGCGCCTAT
>Ga0209107_10000058_pt1 | contig 67380 bp, 75 predicted proteins | sample LakErihyJuly2011_2_FD_187460 | JGI IMG/M metagenome (GOLD analysis project Ga0209107, IMG submission 187460) | Freshwater microbial communities from dead zone in Lake Erie, Canada - CCB hypolimnion July 2011 (SPAdes) (version 2) | ecosystem: Environmental > Aquatic > Freshwater > Lentic >...
TGAATGCAAAGTTTGCTCTGTCTCCCATTATAGTTCCGCCTCTTCTAGTATAGGTAATTCTTCGGTCTTGTTTAATTCTATCATCTCATAGGCAACTTTGTCTAGGGCCACTTCAAATTTGTTTTTGTGATGGCCACAGAAATACAGTTCACCTTCAACTAGTTTAATTAACCACATAGCCTGTGCTGAATCACCGCATTTATCGCAAGCAATCCATCGATTTAGATCTTCGTTCATAGGTGTCCTCCTTCAATCATGTCTGCTAGTTTATCTAATAGCCATGAATCAATATCCATGATATCAATCTCACGCAGCTTTTCTGTGATTTCCTCACGAGCCCATCGTGCCCCGTCAGTAAACCCATCTTGATACGTGTCTGCCATTTTAGTTTCTCCTATATCCCGTTTGTTCTGAATCGCTTTCGTGAATTAACTTTAAGTTATGTTTTTCACGAAGACGTGTTACTTTCTCAATACTACCAGTTCCAATGTTGAATGTCAACGAACCCATTTCTTCAGGGTCCAGTCCAATAATTTCTGCATCCCAGATGGCCCTCGCAAAGGCCACCTGAGATGGAGCGGTAAGTTCAAAGTACATTAGTTCTCCCTTACATTTGTAACTTCGGTATCATCTACTTGGATGTTACCGTGTTGTGATTCAACATAAAGATTGTCGTAGATTTCTGATTCAACATCTGTATCTGAATCAGCAAGCAAATCTAATTCAATAGTTCCGCTAACTTCAATAGTTGCAGACCATTCAACTGTTCTAGTTAATTCAATATCAAGTGCTTCAGCAATTGAACGAAGTGTTTCTTGGTCATCTGAATCAGCATATGCTTCAGTAATAATATCTTTAACTAAACTAATTTTGTTAGTCAAGGAGTTGTTTGTTTTTTGAGTTTGACGTGCATTGTGCAAATCCCATTCAATAGATGCAACCTTGGTAGTTGCATATTCAGGGTCAGAGTATCCGTGGATAATCTTATATGTAACTAATTGATTTGGATTGTACTCCACTGCAGGTGAGTGTGTAGCATCTGAGCCGATTGTTGCTTCTTCCATTTGTTCCTCTTTCGTTGGTAGGGGTGTATCTGTATATGGTATTGTAGCATCTTCAACTGACAATAATGTGCAACTGGTCCCACATCTGCATGTTAGGTCCATCACACCGTTTGGCCATCCATAGCCATCCTTAAAGGTATATTCAATTAAGGCATCACAATCGCTTGTACATATCCAGGTATACTTCTGATATTTTGTCATGCGAGTATTGTAGCAGTTGCCACTGACATCTGTCTATAGATTCCAGGGAAATTTTTATGTGATACGTAACACAAAATTTGAACCCGCACCTTTGCGGGCATTTTGCGATCTGTAACGGACTTGAACCGTCGACCTCTACCGTGACAGGGTAGCGCTCTAACCAACTGAGCTAACAGACCAAGAAAAAAATTGTGAGCAGTTTTAAATCATGCTCAGGATTTTATTTATTTAGAAAGCAGAAACCAATTTCTTGATTTTGTTTTTCTCAGCAGTTAGAATTGGGTCAAATCCTGATGCACCAGCCATAAGTGTTTCAGCATTGCCACGTGATGAGCGATAGTAATCAAGGCGCTCAGTTAGTGCATTGAATGCACCCCACTTTGTTCCTTTGATGTTCGCGTTAGTTGGTGAGTTGTGATACAAAGAATCAAGGAGCACAACTTTGTTCTCCCACTTTGTTAGCGCAACTTTTGCGGCATCCTTATCTGGCTTAGGATAAATTGTCTGAATCAACTTAGAGAATTCAGCATCAGTAATTGCCTGAGAGTATAGAGCCTTAGCCTCAATCTCGAATTCATCAAAGTATCCAAGAGCAAGACCGAGAGTCTCACGAGCAACGGCAATGCGACCTTCAACAGATTGCGTGTGACGAATCTTGAATGATTGCTTAGCATTACGCATTGCAAGATTCAAAGTGTTTTGGCATACAACACGAACAGGAGTAACGGCTGCCTGAACGGCAACTGAACCATCGTGTGATGTCCATACGATTAAATAGAGTTTAGTTTCATCGTTGGCACCTTGTGGGTCAAGAACCATTGTGCGAGGAATATCAACAGTACCGAATACAACTTTGCCCTTCTTAAGAGAGCCAGCAGATTCCCAACGGCAATCTGCATTTGCATCATGAATTGCATCCGCAAAAGCGAATAGTTCTTCATTCTGCACAGGCTTGTAACGCTTGCCAACAGTGGCAAGAACATCGGTGCCCTTGTTGAATGGGTTGTCACGAATGACAAGGGATGCAGTAGATACATCATTCCAAGATTCTGGAATATGCTCAGTGATAGGAGACAAGCGAACATTCCAATTGGAAAGTTTTGCTTCGTCTAGCATCGTTTGTGTTGTGACTTCCTCATCTTGTGTAAAGATTCGGTTTGCAAGGTTGTGCCATGCAGGTGAGCCACGGAGAGCGAATGCAACTTCGCCGTTTTCCATTTCGAGATTATGAGCCATTATTTTTTACCTTTCGTTTGATTAGTTGTAAGTATAACATCTGGCACTGACATTGTCTAGGATTAGATACAATATGTCCGAATTGATCCATGTGAGTAATCTCACAAAATTCCTGGCGTTTTCCACAGGCTCTCTTAAACCTGTGGATAACCCCGCACCTATGCGGGCATCTCAAATAATAAGATGGGGCGGGATCAAGATCCAGCCCCAAACCTATTACTTATTTACTATTAAAGACTTTACGTAATTAACTGTCTCCATAGGAAAGAATGCTGCAGATGTCTTTTTCTTATTCTTTTGGTCATAAACAAAAGCTTTAACGTTTCCGTCAAACTTTATTAGATTAGAGAATACTAATTCCTTTAGACTATCATTATCATAGCCTTCATCTGAGTACATCGTTAAATCATTTGCTTTTACTTCATCGTACATTTCAATCTTGAAACGCATTGTGTTACCTTTGTTAGTAGTTGTCCCTGAAGGGAGAGCAGTTTGGCGACTTACTCAGGTCGTTCGCAATTTATCGTTATGCGAGAACGATTTTATTTAGAGATACTGTGCAACCGCATTGTAGGTTGAAGTATTTACTGTTTCCTCATCTGTCATTTTCAGAATACGGATTGCGTTAGAGATTTCTGACTTCTGCTCATTGTATGAGTGTTGGTGTAGTGTCACAAAGTCCTTGACAGGCTCTTTAGGCATGTCTTTCTCTGTAACTGTTAGGTCAAAGTCAATGTTAAGACTATTGTTCCATGAGCGATAGTTGGTACGGAAGTTTTCTGCCTTCTTGATGTTTGCTACCGCAAAGTCAATAACTTCCTTTTTCCACTTTTCCATAGCCTTGTTATACTTTGCTTCGTTGGCTTCTTGTGAAGTCCAATCAAGTTCTAACTTAGCAAGTGATTGCTCTAGTGCCTTGATGATTTTAGGTGTTGCGATTTTTACTGAGATTGCTTTTCCTCTAGCCATTTGTTTCCTCTTTCGTTGGTTGGTTGGTTGATTAGTATAGCAGTTGCTACTGACATTTTCCCCGAAGGGAGAGAGTTCTTACTTACGACATTGGACTAGAACACTCTCTGAAACTGTCCCTGTTTCGTGGCTTAGCACCCGATTAGTGGTGTGTGCCTCCGTCTTATGCGCCTGTTAGGGCTGAGTCGCTAACTGTTGTCCAACGAGTTTCCTTTGTTGGCATTTCTAGTAGCACTCGCACCGAGCCAGATGCGTTAGGAATAATCTCTTTGATTACTCCTGTCTTTTTTGACTTTAGGGTGGTGAATAAATCGCCAACCTTGTATGTGTATCCATTTACTGTCATTTTGCTTCCTTTCTGTTTAGGGTCTTATTGTAGCATTGGGGTGTGACATTCGTCTAGCCCTATCTCACCATGTGAGAATGTTATTGTGTGACCTTAGTCACTTTCAGGTAGCCAAAACTCTAGGTGGTGTTGTTCGATAATAGCGGAGGCGGGTGCAAATTTTTCTCCACGATACGACACGCCTTCAGGCATTGCGATTAGTTTATTATAATCCTCATCATAGTATGCATCAATAGCATCAATGCAAGGTTGTACCATAGATAGCGGAACGGGTGGATAGTGATTACCCTGTAAGTGATAACCTAATTGTGTTTCCAAATCTAACACGCTATCTTGAATACCTAGTGCAGTTACGCTTCCCATTAGTTAGCAACCTTTAGAATAGCGTATGAGCCATTTTCGTTAATCTCATCAAGAATTGGTTGCAAGCGAGAGCCTACCAATTCCTTTAGCATGCCTTCAAGCATTGTAATACGCATTGACTCATCAAGTGCCATTACCTGTGCAGTTATAGGGTGACCTTCCTTAAACTCTGTTACGAATTTTAGGTTATGTTCTACTATCATTTTATTGCCTTTCGTTTGTTGGATAAGAGTATTTTAGCATAACCCACTGACATTACCTAATCTATTACCGCATAAGTCTTGTGATAAACCTCACAAAATTCCAGGGTGATTTTGATCACACCCGTAACGACACGCCCGACCCCGCAGCTATGTGCGGGATTTTGGCAACTTGTCAAGTCGAAACGCTTTTATAGATTAGAAAAAATATAATAAACAAGAGCAAAAGGCAAAATAGCCAGGGCAATAGTAATCACTCCACCAATTAAACCAATTAGATCATAGATCATTTTTCCCTTTGTGTTTTATTTTACGTGTGTATTTTTTTTTATTGCGAACAGGTTGCGCCGCATTGCTACGGCGCAATTCCTGAATGCGTTTAACTTTATCTCGAAGAGAGGTTTGGAACACTGTAGCCACACGCCTCATGAAATTTATTCACGTTAAAGTTTGGATTTTCTTTTGCGAACATTAACGCAAAATCATTAACCATTTTAGAAAAAACAGCGGGATGAGTTTTATCGCTGGCAAACTTTAGAATTTCTGCAGTTGCCTCGAAGTGCTTTCGTGTCATCATTTTACGGATACCATTCCTGTTCTATAAAATACCTTTGTGTAGCATTTTCCGCTAGGTGTGTAAAGATTTACAGTTGAGTATTCATCAGCAAATCCCCAGTCAATGAATTTAGCAAACTCGGTGTGTGCTTCTAATTCATCTGAGTATTCTTTTATAAAGTGTAGCGGTTCGCTATCATTAGCAACAGTTATTTTATACATTATCGCCTTCCCATTCTAGCGTTACACATTCGCATTTTGTGATTTCAATTGTGTTTCCAAATTGTGAAACAGTTGCGAGAGTATCGCAATTATCACAAATAAAAACTCCTTCAAGTACATCAAATAGATTTCCCATTTATTCAAACGCTCCTTCGTTTAGTAATCCAATTTCAATGTTAAACAATTCATCTGGTGTTGCTTCGGCTAAATCAACCCAAGAAACGCCTTCCTCATTTATTCTTGCGAATTCAATGTATCCCATTATTATTCACCAACCTTTACCGCTAAAGTGCGGTGAGCATAACCGCCGTTAGAATTGCGAACCTCTACGAGATAACTTTCGCAATCTTGATACCAAACCGCTTTAGGGTGTATCTCCGCTGAGATAATTTCTCCAGTAAGAGATTTAGAGCGATACATTTTTCCGATTAGTAAATCGGGAATTGAATAGACATTTGCTGACATTATTTGCCTTCTTTCGTTGTTGGAATTGTAATTGTAGCAGATAGGGCTGACAAGGCTTCTGCCTTGCTTGCTTGGCGGGTGGCGTTTACATACGCCTTGAATTCATCTAGGTTCATGAATTGACCTTCTTTCGTTGTTGTTATAGTAGACATTATACACGAAAACACTGACAAAAAATAATTACTAGCCAGTAAGTCCATGATGTGAGACGCTCAACGTATGTGATTAATCTCACAAAATTCGGGGGATTTTATAACGTCTTCATAACGACACGCCCGACCCCGCACCAGTGTGGGGGTGGCGCCCTGAATTGTCAAGGCGACACGCCGTTTATTCTATGTGACCTTCCTCACGCATGTAGTCCTCATGCTCTACTAGCCCAATCGCAAACGCTACGGGATCGCAACATTCTAGAATTTCGGCGGGGGTGAATGTAGAGTAGCCGATTTTTACTGTAGGATAAACATCATTAAGTAAATCTATAAAGCTTTCTTTTATTTCTAAGTCTTGCTCGAATTGTGATTTCATTTAGTTAATTCTCTCATCTCTTCTAGAAAGTCATGCCATACAATGCGCCCCATGTAGAGGGCGGGTACTATAAGGGCTAATTGCACTAGGGTAGTTAGTAGTCTATTCATTAGTTAGCCCATAAATCATTAGTAGCGTTATCTAGTGAGTAATTCTCTACTACTTTTTTATTGCGTATGCGCTTATAAATCTTATAAGCGATTATAGATAAGGCGGTCAAGATAATGAACGCCCATGATAGGGATAGATAAATAAAGTCTCCCATGTCGAACATGAAGCCGTAGTCATTTAGTTCAATAGTCATTTATTTATCTCCGAACATGTTAAAGACCTCGTCTAGTTGCTCATCTGTTAAGTGGTCTAGTTGGATAGCCTTAGAAAAGCCTAGTACATCATCTTCATCATTATCTAGTGCCTTATTGTATTCTTCTTCTTCATCTAGGTGAATGTATGCGTCTGATACGTCTGCCTGTATAGTGTCCCATTTAGTCATCATTAGTTCTGTTCTACCTTTCGTAGGTGTGCTACAACATTTTTAGAAATTGACTGTAAATCTTTTACTGTCTTATTCATTTCGTCTGCGCTAGTTGCGGTAAAGAAACCGAGAAACTGTGCGCTGTCCCATAGTGAGTATGTGATTGTCATTTTATTTTTTCTTCTTTCGTTAGTTGGTTATAGTTGGAATTATAGCGGATAGGTCGGACATTATCAAGGCGACACGCCGTAGCGTATGCCCTATGCGGTGTGAGTTGGCTCACATCTCGCATGGTATAGGGCGGGGGCTAAAACTACCTGCCCGCATGGACAGAGGTTCATTAGACCTCTAGGGTAGTTATTTACAGTAGCGAAAGGCTCGAAAATTCGATTAGTCATTACTTAACCTCCTTACAGATACACTCGATACAGTAGCAAGCCTTGCTACTAAGTAGGTCACGCAATAGAGCCTTGCGTGTGTAGGCGTTTAATCCATAAGAGGACTTTACTCCACCATTGTGGAAATCATGCACGATTGTGCTATAGATTGTTTCTGTTAATTGAGTCATTATCTGACTCCTTTCTAGTAAGAGTTTCTTACTTTCTTTATACTTTAAGCATAACACGGGGCACTGACAAATAGAGGCATTACTGGCTAGTATTAAAATAAATCTTTGTGATAGTCGTCACATTCACGCTCAAGGTCATTTATCTATGTGCGGACTATGCAGACAAAACGGACATTTCAAATACGTGTATCATACATATTAAAAATTTATTAACATTTTGTAAGATCTCAAATAGCAGTTGACTAAAATACAGATGATATAATTAATACATGACAACAAAAACAGTTATAATAAATTCTCCACCTGGAAGCGGGAATACCTATTTAACTTATTTATTAAAAAAAGTTATTGAATGTGATGAAGTAACCGTAAACCATGATCTAGAGATATTAAATAGTGATCTAAAACAAGTTGCTTTAATTAGAAATCCTTATGAATCAATTGCGTCTGCAGCAAGTAGGCATTTTTTTGCAAACGAATATCCAATACCAGAAGAAGACAAGTGGAACATTGAAGATACTAAAATCATTCAAGTATCAATAAACGACTATATGCATAGAAGTAGGTTGTTTTTTGAATCTATTCAAAAAAAATCTGATCATATTAAACTTATTGCATTTGATGATTTTAAAAATAATGAATTAAAATATGCAGAAGAGATTGCAAAATTTTATAATTTTGAATTTAAAGATCCTGATTACGATATTAATGAGTTTATTTACAAAGAGGCAACTGATTTTGGAGTTGGCTCTAGACTCTCAAATACAAAAAGTAAAGAAAGAGAAATTTTAGATGAAATGGTAAGGTCTTATAATAAAATTGAAGAAGTATATGAGACCTATTTGGCTATAAAAGATAGTATTCAGTCAACTAGAAATATGCTATAATAATATTATGAAATGTGACTTTTGCGAAAACCCAAAGTATGTTGAGCGTATTAATGCTAAAGGCATACTCGAAAATTTTTGCACAAACTGCATTGAAAAATTAGTAGCAAGCCGAATACGCTAGTCCCTAGGGGATATAGCTTAATCTGGTTAAAGCACTTGTCTTATATACAATAGATTCTGGGTTCAAATCCCAGTATCCCTACAATGGAGAAATATATGAAAAATGTTTATATGCTAAGTGATTGTCACTTATCTAGAGCCATAGAGCATTATTATCCAGAGCTACACGATGTAACATTTATTCCTTGGCCTAAAGCTGGACTAAAGATGCATGCATTTAGTATTGAAAAAATGCGGGAAGAAAACGAAATGTCATCTGGAGTTGAATTTACAAGAACTGTCAATCATTTGCCACAACCAATATCAATTGTTAAAGATGATGGCATATTAGCCTTATGGATGGGATATGTAGACACTAGAACATTCTTGCCTAGGTATAAAAATGCAGATGCTACAGTAAAAGCTTTTATCGACAATATTAAATTAAACTTTCCTAATTCTCGTGTTGTGATTATAGAGCCATTGCCTCAGTTTACTGAGATGCTGCTAAAGCATGAAGGGATTAGTCCTTACTACACACATGAGCAGAGGATAGATCAGAATAGAGAGCTATTGGCTGCATTACACAAGTATGCAAGTGAAGCGGGATTCGAAATAATTATTACTCAGCAAGATATATTAGATGCAATAGAAGTTCCTGAGCTAATTCCATCTATGACTCATACAGATGCTCCACATCCAGTAGATGGATTAAAACCTGAGTATATGAAAAAAGTCTGGAAATTATTTTCAGATAAACTTAGTATTATTGCAGTTGACTAGGATATATATGACTTGGATACAGGTAGCAATTATACTTTCATCAATAGTACTTTTCTTACTAGTATTTTGGGGTGATAGAAAATGAAAAAGATTTACGCAGGGATATTTCTAATTGCGACAGCAATCCTTACAGGAGCTATGTTGTCTTCATTTTTAAAATGGGCGGGGGACAAAGAGATCTTTGATCTTGATGACGAATATGACCTATAAGAAGTGGAAAGTATATATCTATCTAATTAGATTCTCTATGACTCTTATCAGTCTATATATCGTCCTACTTGCTACTGGGAAAATTTAGAATAATTACGTAAAGGCCTTTTTTGGCCCCCTCCCGTCCTTGGGTAGGCAAAGAGTCCAGAAATGGCTTAGAGAGCCTCTAGAGGCTTTATAAAGGGTATTTCAGATAATATGTTCCACGTGAAACCATATATTACAGTTGACTGGAATGTTCTTCTCTCGCGGCGCACTTTTTCGCACTATATAGCGATTAGTGTTCTTTAAAATCACCCATAAATGCATCAGAAAGTTTTTCTCCTTCTAATCCAGAGGCCTGATACTTTTTAATCAGCTCTCTTGTAAATTGTGGGTTTTCTTTTAGGGGTTGCATCCACTTACCAATAAATTGCATAAATGTAATGTCGTCTTTATCTTTAATCTGCTCGTAATATTCTGGAGTCTTGTAGTTATAAAATGTTCCAGGGTTATCTTCTGCTTTTAGCACAAAGTTTGAGAAAGCATATCTTCTTCCAGAATCAACTGGCTTAACTCCGTGTGCATGTGTATTAAAAGCTCCGTGAATAATAAGGTCGCCTCTTTCTGGCTTTATTCTTAGCTGATCTTCTTCTTTAACTGCATCTTGTCTAATTCCGTCTTTGTCTATATTTACATAGAATATTTCTCCGCCAACAAAATCTCCAAAATAAGCAACTAAACCAAAATCAAGCTCGCAGCAAGTTTTCCATACATCAACCTGTGACAATCTGTGGCACTCGCCTTTTCCAGGTGAGTCTGAATGAGTAAACATTCCTTCGTTCATTTCTGGAGTAATAATTAATACGTTTCCTTGTGGGTGCATTACATACTCTGGGTACAAAAGCTCACTTGCCTTTTCCCAAAGCGGGTGTATAGCTTCAAGTGGTGGGCTTATTTTATTAGAGTACCAGCTTATAAGAGTGTCCATGTATTCTTGGTCGCACTTATAGTCTTTAAGTTCTTCTTCAACCGTTTTGCACTCTTCATCGGTAAAAAATCCTTTAAATATAAAAACTCCACTTTGTGTGCCGTACTCATCTAAAAAGAATGAGGCCTTGATACAATCTTCTCTGTCATAAAACATTATTTGTTAACCATCTTTCTAATAATTTTTTCCAATTTGGAATCGGGTTTTTTCTTCTTCATTGTGTGCTCAATTTTACAATCTGTGTCACATGCGTCAACATGATTGAATTGTGGGCTAGCCATAAACTTAGCAAAGTGATGAACCATAGTAATTATATTATATCATGCAAAACCCCTACAGAGGCGGATCCGTAGGGGTTATGTGCATCTTCATGCATACGCCAGGATTGACTCAACTAGCGTAATTATATGATAGTATATTTATTATTAAAAATCAATACTTAAAATATATTTTTTTCAAACATTTTTTCTACAACTTGAGCTAATAAAAACTCAATGGACACATGGTACTCGACATTTTTGGCATCTGCTTCATCTGGCGTAATGCCGCTGTTTATCATAGCTTCTTTATTAGCATTTTCAAACTCAGCTATCATAAAACGTAATAGTTCTTCTTTATTCATTTTCTTCTCCTGGGTTAAAGGACGGAACTGGTCCCAAAAGGTATCCCGCCTCATGATACTCAATCATTTTTTCAACATCTTTTGGATCTGCAACTTTGCTAGCTATAAGGCTAAGCAAGTCATATATTCTGTGGAGCATTATGTAGGTAACCATTGGTAGGCTATCTTCTAAATTGCTAGTTTCCGCCTTCTGGTCTTCCTGCATCTTCCCACCAAATTTCTCTTCCCATAGAATCCGTAGGGGAAACTATGTCAGACTCAAACTCAAACTCTTTTTTGCTCATTTACTAATTCTACTATACTTTCATATTTTGTTATGCCAATAGTATTTTTATAATCACACTCTAGGCAATATAAATATATATAGTCATCTCCGTCGCCGTTACATTGAAGAGAGCCCTGATCCTGTGGGCATAAAAGCTTAGGAACAAGGCCCTCTTCCGAAAGTTTAATGTATGTAGACACGTATTGTATCCTCATTACACTTCCTTTCTAATTTGTAGGGAATTTCAAATAAAATTCCTTTGCTCTTTGGGTTAAACCCTTCCAAGCTGACCAATTAATACCGCCATTAGTCATGTGATACGCTATCTCTGCATTTATAGTTGGGTCAAATAATAGTACGTTTGACTTTAAGTTAAATTTTTCTTTACGATCTGTGCCGAGTGAACCCAACATATTGATCTGAAAAATTCCGTAGGAACTGTCTCCAGTATTCCTGTTGCCATTATATGCCATTGGTCGTCCGTTAGACTCCCTCTTAGCAATGGCCCAAGCCATTTTAAGGCCCTTACCTTCAAAACCTACTGCCATTAAAAGATCTTTTAAATCTTCGTCTGACAGAGCCTGAGAAGGCTTGTAAACAGTATTGCTGTACTTTTCTAAGGTTTCTTTCTTAAGTTGTACTTCTGTCTTTGGTTTTACTATTAAAGCTTGAGCGGCTGGTGCACCAACTGTATTCGAAAACAAAAACATTACTGTGATTGCAATCGCTGCATATTGATGAACAATATCGCTTAAGCTTTTCTTTATATTCTCCATTGGCATTTCCTCCTTTAGAGATAGCGAACTATAATCATACCATTTGAATTAAGAATATGTCAAATCATTTTTCCTTGACAAAGAATATGTAAATAGTATACTTCCAATAGGGGGGTCGGGGGGTCAGCAAATCAACATAAATCAACATATATTATATATATGTATATATAGAGTATTATATATTATAGTTAACTAAAAAACAACAACAAAAATTATTTTTCTTTTCTTTTATAAAAAAGTTTGATACACTTAGACTTCACTTAAAAAATAATCAGTCCGTATGGCGGAAGAAAAAGGCGACAAATGAAAAATACTATCGAAAATCCTTATGAAAACTTTATTGCACTATCAAGATATGCTAAATGGGTAGAAGCAGAAGGACGTAGAGAGACATGGGGAGAAACAGTAGATAGATACTTTTCTTTTATGACTAACCACTTAGAAAAAAATCACAATTACATTCCAAATGAAAAGCTAGTTGCGGAATTAAAAGAGTTTGTTTTTGAACGAAATGTAATGCCTTCCATGAGATCTGTAATGACTTCTGGGGCAGCCCTTGAAAGAGATAATGTAGCAGGATATAACTGTGCTTTCTTGCCAGTTGATTCCCCACGTTCTTTTGATGAAACTATGTATGTTTTGATGTGTGGAACTGGAGTTGGATTCTCAGTAGAATACAAGTATATTAATAAACTTCCTGCCGTTCCAGAAAAACTTGAAAAAACGGATACAGTTATTGTAGTTGAAGATTCAAAACAAGGATGGGCTAAAGCATATCGTGAACTCCTTGCTTCACTTTGGGCAGGATATATTCCAGCAATTGATGTAACAAAAGTTAGACCTTCTGGTGCAAGATTAAAAACAATGGGTGGTCGCTCATCTGGTCCACAGCCACTTATTAACCTTTTTGATTTTACTATTTCAAAATTTAAAGCTGCAACAGGAAGAAACCTTAAGCCGATTGAATGTCACGACATAATGTGCAAAATTGGCGAAGTAGTTGTAGTTGGTGGAGTTAGACGCTCTGCAATGATTTCACTTTCAAATATAAATGACATTGAAATGGCACAAGCTAAATCAGGTAACTGGTGGGAAGCAAGCCCACAACGTGCACTATCTAATAACTCAGTTGCGTATTCACGCAAGCCAGGAATGGAACAGTTTATTGCAGAATGGAAATCACTTTATGACTCAAAATCTGGAGAACGTGGTATATATAACGTTGCAGCAGCACAAGCACAAGCAGCTAAGTTTGGTAGAAGAGATCCAGAGATACACTATGGAACTAATCCATGCTCTGAAATTATTTTGCGCCCATATCAGTTCTGCAATCTTTCAGAAGTAGTAGTTCGTGAAAATGATACTAAAAAAGACATTCAAAGAAAAGTTGAGTTAGCAACCATACTTGGAACATGGCAATCTACACTTACTGATTTTAAATATCTTAGAAAGATATGGAAAGATAACACAGAAGAAGAAAGATTACTAGGAGTTTCCTTGACTGGACAATTTGGACACAAGTTTATGTCTGGAAAAGAAGATTTGGTTATGCTTGAAGCATTCCTAATGACTCTTCGTGAAAAAGCAAGAGAAGTAAATAAAGAAGAGTCTGGGAAAATTGGGATTCCTGAGTCTGCAGCTATTACATGTGTAAAGCCTTCTGGAACAGTATCTCAATTGGTCGGGGTATCTTCAGGAATGCATCCATGGCATTCTCCATATTATATTCGTACAGTTCGTGGTTCAAAGGGGGATCCAATTTCTACATTTTTAAAAGAAGTTGGAATTCCAGTAGAAGATGACGTAATGAAGCCAAATGAGACTTATGTATTTTCATTTCCAGTTAAAGCTCCAGAGGGAGCAATTGTAAGAAATGACCTTACTGCAATTGATCATTTAAATATTTGGCTAGTTTATCAACGTGCATGGTGTGAACACAAACCATCAATTACTGTTTCTGTAAAAGAAGAAGAATGGATGGAAGTAGGGGCTTGGGTATATAAAAACTTTGATGAAGTTTCTGGTATTTCATTCTTGCCTCATTCAGATCATACATATAAACAAGCTCCATACCAAGAAGTCTCAAAAGAAGAGTATGAGGCATTAGTTTCAAAGATGCCCAACAATATTCGTTGGGAAGACCTATCGTTTTATGAGACAGAAGATGGAACCTCACCCTCTGCCACCCTCGCATGTAGCTCAGACGGCAATTGCGAACTTGTAGATATATCTGCCTAGTGGTAGAATAATAGTATTGGGTAAAACCAAAATTCATGGGCAACACCGCTCAAATGGAGATGACAAAATGGCTATCAAAAATTTTGATAAAGCTGATTTAAATAAAGACGGGAAAGTAACTATGCAAGAACAAATCTTAGCAGCACTAGGAACTTACGGAAGAGCATTTTTGGCAGCAGCCACTGCTCTATATATGACTGGAAATACTAATCCAAAGGATTTAATTGCAGCTGGCGTAGCAGCAATAGCTCCAGTAATTTTAAAGGCACTAAGTCCAAGTAATAAAGAATTTGGATTTACAAGCAAGTAATTATTAGTCAATTAGGAATGCCCTTATGCTAAAATGGTGTAAGGGTATTTCCTTTTAGGGGTAAAAAATGGCAGCTCAAAAAAATTTTCAAGTAGACGAGAATACGACGTTTACTTTTGAGGTACAATACCTTGATGAAGAAAATGCTCCAATACAATTAAACCACCATACAGCAAAAATGCAAGTAAGAGATACACAAGGTGGAAAAAAGTTAGCATTTACATTAACAGAGCAAGACGGAATAGTAATAATACCTTCTTTAGGAAAGCTTTCAGTTTCTTTGTCACCAGAAAGAACTAAAAAGCTTTTTTATCCCAAGTCTGCATATGACTTAGTTATAATTGATCCAAGCATTAATATAACAAGACTTCTAGAAGGATATCTAACATTAAATAGGGCGGTAACTATATAATGGCAACCCGCTTAATTGTAACCGAAAATAATCCACTTGTAGTAGTAAGAGCATCTGGGTCTCCAGGAAGAACAATTATCAGCGGTGCTGGAAATCCAGCAAATTCACTGGGGGCTCCAGGAGATTTCTATTTTGATACAAACACCACAAGATTTTGGGGTCCAAAGTCATTAGTTTCAAATTCTTGGAATATCCAGAACAGTTTTGTTCTGGACAAGCAGGTATCATTTATGTATGCGTGGGAAATGAGCCAGATAACTGGCCCAGTAAATGGCATATATTCAGTTATAATAAATCATAATTTGCAGTTTAACCCTAATGTCTTAGTCAAGTCAAGCTCTGGGGACATATTAGAAACTGGAATAGACTATAATAGTATTAACCAAATAACATTGACAATGGCCCAGCCATTTTCGGGGACAGCATACCTGTCCTAAAAAGGAGATATAGAAATGGCAAGAAAATTTTTAGTAAGCATTGATTTAAACAAGAATGAGTTACTCAATGCTAGAATTCAAAACTTAGGCGCAGCCCCATCAAACCCAGTCATTGGTCAGATCTACTACAACAGTGGCGACAATGTTATGTACTACTACAATGGACTAGCATCACCAAACGGTCCATGGCAGTCAATGAGTGGTTCTCAAGAAGTAATTCAAGATGCAGTTGGCGCATCAATCGAAGGCGGAGTCGGGTTAACAAAAACATACGTTGATTCTACAGGAATCACAACAATAGATTTAGACAATACAGCAGTAACAACTGGTTCATACGGATCACAAACAAAGATACCTACATTTACAGTAGATCAGCAAGGTAGATTAACTGCAGCTGGTGAAGTAGATGTTGCAACAGAGCTTTCAATAACTGGAGACACTGGAACAACTGCAATCTCTCTTCTTACAGAAGGCTTAACAGTAAATGGCGGAGAAGGAATTGATGTTGCTGTAACAAATAATGCAATTACAATTTCAGCAGAAGATGCAAGCACAACAAACAAAGGTGTTGCTTCTTTTGATGCAGCAGACTTTAATGTAAATGCAGGAATCGTATCTGTAAAAGATATTAATTTAGATTCACAAACAACAGGTGATTATGTAGCAACAATTGTTGGAACCGCAAATGAAGTTACAGTTTCACCAAACAGTGGACATAATGCTGCAGTAACAATTGGATTACCAGACAATGTAGAAATTACTGGTAATTTGCAAGTTGGCGGAAACCTAAATGTTATTGGAACTGTTAATTCTGTAAATACAACTCAGATTAACATTGAAGATAATAAAGTAAAGCTTAATAGCAATTTTACTGGAACACCTACAACAGACGCTGGATTAACAGTAGAGCGTGGATCAGAAATAGATGTTGAAATACTATGGAATGAAACATCTGATAAGTGGACATTAACAAATAATGGCACAGATTATCATGCAATTACTAGAAAGTATGCCGAAACATTAGGCGCATCAGCAACATCTTATACAATAACACATAACCTTGGAACAACAGATGTAACTGTTCAGATTTTTGAAGCTGCAGTACCATTTGCTCAAGTAGAAGCAGATGTTCAAAGATCAGCTGCAAATTCTGTAACTATTAACTTTGCCTCTGCACCTGCTGCTGGAGAATACAGAGTAGTTGTAGTAGGATAATCATGTCTAGACAAATGCTAGTCCCACTAAGACTTCTAGCTTTGTCAACAGACCCAGTTTTTGGACAAGTTGGCGAAATTTATATAAACACAGTAACCAAAAATTTGCGTGTTCATAATGGAACCACTTGGATAGAGCTAACTCCACCAAGCACAGACCCAACACCATTTTACATGCACACTCACACATTTGATGGAGATGTTCATACAATTGACATACAGAATCAAATTGATTTTAAATCATTGTCTAATCCAAATACACCAGGAAAAGTATTACCAGAAATTATAGGATATGATGGTGGAAATCCAGCAGACAATCTGCTAACACCGTCATTCGTAGAAGAAAGTTTATTTGATGCTGGGCTATATGACGGCACACAAGAAGAAACAATAGAAACAGGAACAGGTGGCGGAGGTTCCGAAGATTTCGACGCACCATCACTTGATGGAGGAGGCTCATAATGGCATTAAAAATTCAATTAAGAAGAGACATAGCAGCAAACTGGACAGCAAATAATCCACTTCTTTTAAACGGTGAAATTGGAATAGAAACCGATACACTAAAGTTTAAAGTTGGAAACGGAACACAAAGATGGAATGTTCTTGGAAGTTATGCTCTAAGGCCAGGAGAAGCAAACGGTGTTGCCACATTAGGATCAGATGGCAAGATACCATTGTCACAACTTCCAAGCCAGGTCTCACTTGACGCAGAAGCTTTAATAGCAATACAAAATGCCTTATCTTCAATTACAACAACAAATATTTCAGAAGGAAATGGTCTGTATTTTACAAATGCTAGAGCAGTAACCGCAGTAAGTGGATTATTTGATTCAGCGGGATCTTCCGCTAATGCTTTAGATGCAGCAAAATTAGATGCAACATCAAAGGTAAATGTAGGAATTTCAATTTCATCAACTGACGCAAGCGCAAAAGCTACTCAATCTCTTTTAATTGCAAAAGCAGATTCTGAGCTATTTACAAACAATGCAATTAATTCACTTACAACATCTGATATAGAAGAAGGAACAAGACTTTATTTTACACCACTAAGAGTTAATAATATAGTTGGTCCGCTTATTTCAGAAACAAGAGGATATGTAGATAGCCAACTAGTTGTTGCTAAAGCATATACCGATGCCGCATTAGGTGGATTTACACCACCATTAACTAATATAAGCTCTACTTCAGATGTTCCAGAAGGAAGTAATTTATATTTTACAAATTCAAGAGCAATTACAGCAACTCAAGCAGCAAGAACTTCTGTTTTAGTTTCCGCCCTTGGAGCAGTAGACGATTTAAGAACTGAAATTCAAACTAGTTTAACTAACTATCTTCCAGTATCTGAACGTAATGCAATTAATGGATTAGCTGGGCTAGATGCAAATAGTAAAATACAAGAAATTCAAATTCCATCAACAATTGCAAGAACAGCGGATGTATCATCTACTGTAACATCTGCAATAGCAAATGTTGTTGATTCTGCGCCAACTGCTTTTGATACTCTTAAAGAAATTGCAACGTATATTGTCGCAGACGGGGCTGCCGCCACTGCTTTAGCAACACTAGTTGATACAAAGCTTGCATCTACATTGGCAGCAACAACATATTCTCCAATTGTGTCTCCTACATTTACTGGAACAGTTACAATACCAGCAGGGGCATTAATATCTGGATATGCAACAGCCATCAACCTAACTTCAGGTTTGTCTTCTACTTTAACCTCTGCTAATGATTACACTGACTTAGCAATAGAAGGAATAGAAAACTCACTTGGTGGGTATCAGCCAGAAAATGAAAGAAACCAAAGCAATGGGTATGCTGGTCTAGATTCAGCAGGCAAGATATTAACATCTGCTGTGCCAGCAATATCAAATACAATGCTTGAAAATAATTCAATTACCATAAATGGAACAGCGATAGCACTTGGCGGAACTGTTATTACTGGATACACAAATGGTATATCAGGATCAAATATTAATAAAATTACTTATGGAACAAATATAACACCACCTTCAAGCGGAAACTCTGCTGGAGACATCTACATTCAATACTAAGGAGACCAAATGCCGCTAAATATTTTTGACGGTTCCAGTTGGAATCCTTTAAAAAAAGTACAGATTCATGATGGCACAGCCTGGAATGAATCAAAAGCGGCATATGTATGGACAGGTACAGAATGGAAGTCTCTACTTGATTTAAAACCAAAAAATACAGAGCTTCCAATATTATCTTTACAAAATGGTGCATTTTGGTATGCTGCACAAGAAACAGTATCTGTATCAAATGGCGTATGGGAAAATTCCCCAACATCATTTAAATATCAGTGGCAAAAATCATCTTATAGTCAATCTGGATACAATTGGTCAAACATACTTGATAAAACTTCAAGTACATTATTATTTGACGAAGACGAATGGGCAACAATAAGATCTTTAAAGTATGTTGGATATGCTGTAAGATGCAAAGTAACAGCTACAAATGCAGCTGGTGACAATGAAGATCCTGTCTATACACTACCAAGCCCATTAATAGGACCACAAAAGCTTACTATTTTAACTGCCGCTGTAGTTGAAATTGCAGGAATAAAACAAAACGGACGCATAAAGCTAGATTGGGTTAAACCAATTGGAGCAAATAATTTTTACATACAATATTCAGGTGCAGCATCAGGCGAAGTAGCCCTTGCTGGTGACGTTAATACATATGAAATAGATACTGGAAACGGCAGCGGAGGATTGATAGTATTAGTTAGACCATTAAATACATCTAATGCAAGTGGAATTACTGTTGAAGGACTAGGTACAAACGCATCAGTTTCTGATGTTAAGCCAAATAAACCTGCAGTAACATCGAGCCTTGTTTCAAAATCAACTGGCGGAACATTTAATTGGTCATTGAATTTAATTCAACCTACAGAGTGGATTATTTATAATAATGGAGAACTATATACAAGTTCTTATCTATCAGGTCTTGGTGCATCAGCAACATCTTATGAAATTGATAGAATTGGCGCAGGCGGAACTACATTTGGTTCATTTACAATTACGGTTACTGGAACAGCACCAAGATTCTCAGATACTTCATGGTCTTCTTCACCAGCCCTTACAATAACATACCCATCAGTTCCTCTACCAGTAAATCAAACGGCACCAACTGTTTCTGGAACAGGAAGATCATTTACATCAACAAATGGAACATGGAGCAACTCAAATTCAATATCTTCATACATACATGAATGGTACGCAGACGGCGTAACAATACCATTTGGAATTGGAAGCAGTTTAAGTTTAGGAGATACAACACAGTATGATAACAAATCAATAACATCTTCTGTTTACGTATTAACCACTGATTTAAATACTACCGCAAAAACATATAGTAGCAACTCAGTCCCATCTACAACAATTGCTGCTGAAGAGCCTACTTCTCCTGTTCAATATTGGGGATGTTGTTCAAACGGAGGTGGAGTTACTGGAGTTTATGCAAATAGTGGTGCAGCCGTAACTGGTTTAGGCCAATTATGTGCAAATGACGAACCTGGTAACACCTTAACTGGCGGAGTTTCCAGAACAGCAGTTTGTGTAGCTGTAAATTATACAATTCCAAACTTAGTTGGTATTTATACCCCTGCCAGCACATCAAATTACAACATTTCAGTTGGAACTTCTGTTGCAACTACTGATTATACAAAAGAAGGAGTTGTTTCTTCTCAATCTCCAGTAGCTGGAACAATTGTAAGCTCTCCTCCAATTCCTACAATCACTGTACGTCAATTTGCTTATCAGGCACCACCAGATTTCCCACCAGGATTACCAGCATGTCCTGGAACTATAACTAATGCAAACGCATACACATGTAATGAATTAGGAAGAACACTTCTTGGAAACTCTACTAATTATTCAATAAGCGTTGGACAACAATGCTGCGGAGATCTTGTAACATGTCCTTCTCCAGGAGAATGGAGTGCATGGAGTACATGCGTTGGAAGTAGCCAAAGTAGAACAAGAACAAATTATCGTTATGCTACATGTACATCTTATACTGAAACTCAAACACAATCTTGTACCCCACCAGTAGTTAATGTAACTTACTACGCTGGATATTCTTTATGTAATAACAACTCTGGTGTTTATGGTTCTGGAAGTCCAACCGTTAGTGGTCCATATTCAGCAGCATCAATACCATCAGATGTAATTATGGGACCAAGCACAGCAAGAGAAGTATTTAGATATAGATCTACATCGGAAGCCGCCCTGTCTGCAGCTGCTCAAGCTGGGTGTTCTGCCCCACCATTTTTCCCACCAGCATTCCCACCTGAACCAGTGTTTGCACCACCAACATTCTTTGATCCACCAGCTTTCCCAGGTGAACCAGAGGAACCAGTGTTTGCACCACCAACATTCTTTGATCCACCAGCTTTCCCAGCACCACCAGATTTCCCACCACCAAATTTCCCAGGCGGGTTCATTAGGGCATATTGACATTAAATGCTACAATATGTTTTATGGAAGAAAAAAGTCAATGGGAAAAATATAAAGAAAATCTAGGAGATACTAGGCCATGGGATCTGCTAAACCCAAACACAGAATTTGCAGACGAATCCTTGCAAGAAGAAAGATATAGCATATGCAAGATGTGTCCAGAATTTATTGGTGTAACTTCTCAATGTAAAAAATGCGGTTGCATAATGAAGTTAAAAACAAAGCTTTTGTTAGCACAATGTCCATTAGAAAAATGGTAAATTTAGCCAGTTTATAAATATTTATAGGATATAATTAACTAAGTAACACGATTTATACAAGGGGGTAGCCAATGGCCACCAGTTATCCAAACGCAATAGATCAGCTTATTAATCCAAGCGGATCAGATGCATTATCAGCACCATCACATTCAGAACAGCACTCAAATGCAAATGATGCCATCGAGGCATTGCAAACAAAAGTTGGAGCAAATGGTTCAGCAGATGCTAACTCTTTAACATACAAAGTTAGTACTATTCAAACCGCATTAACAAATCTTACTAATAGCTCAGATACAATCTCAGAGCTTTTAGGTTTAGAAGGAAATAATGATCTTACAGTTTATGGAATTGAAAATCCAACCAACGTAGATTCATTTGCAAAGGCTACTTGGAGAACAGTCAATTACAATCTTCAGGTAACAAAGGGAACAGATGTCTACACATCAGAAATCCTTGCTTCACATGATGGAACAAACATAATGGTTTCAGAGTCAAACATCATCTCAAACACCAGCACCAACCTATTTACCTATACCTTTGAAGAAAACTCAGGTATAATTAGTTTAAGAATCACCCCTGTTTCTGGTTCTATTTCAGTTAGATTTTCAAGAACAGCGCTTAAAGCATAACAAAAAAGCAGTAAGAGGAGTCATATAAATGGCAACAGTAACAAAAAACTTTAGAATTAAATCTGGCCTCATTGTTGAAGGTACTTCAGGTACTATCAATGGCCAAAACATCCTTACAGAAACAGGTGGAGATAGTTATATCCTCAATCTTGTTGGTGGTGCTACTCTTGTAAAATCAGTAGAAGCAACCCAACTTGAAGTCAACGGAGCTGGAAAACTATCCGTAAAATCTGGCGTATTTGATGCAGCAGGTGCAGCAGCAGCAGCACAGTCTGCAGCAGAAGCAACTGCATCAGCAGATGCAAGCGCAAAAGCAGGCGCAGCACAATCAGCCGCAACAACAGCAGCAGCAACTGACGCAAATACAAAGGTAGCCGCAGAAGCAGCTCTCAGAGTATCAGGCGATTCAGCTTCAGTATCAACTGCAGCAGCAGATGCTACAACTAAGTCAGCAACTGCTAAGTCAGAGGCAATAGCTGCAGCAGCAACAGATGCAACTACTAAGGTAGCAGCAGAAGCAGTACTTAGAGCATCAGGCGATACAGCTGCAATATCTGCAGCAGCAACAGATGCTACAACTAAAGCAGATGCCGCTCAAGCAGCCGCTATCTCAGCAGCAGCAACAGATGCGACTACAAAGGCTAACGCAGCAAAGGCTGGAGCAGAAGCAACAGCAGCAGCAGCACTAACATCTGCAATCTCAACAGAGGTTTCAAACCGTAATACAGCAATTGGAGCAGCAGTAGATTCATTAGTAGATGGTGCACCAGGGATTCTTAACACATTAAATGAATTAGCAGATGCAATTAACAATGATGCTAACTACACAACAACACTAACATCAGCACTTGCTCTAAAAGCTAACTCAGCAGATGTTACAACAGCAATTGCAACAGCTAAATCAGAAGCAGCAACAGATGCAACAGACAAGGTAGCTGCAGAAGCAGCCCTCAGAGTATCAGGCGACTCAGCTTCAGTTTCAACTGCAGCAGCTGACGCAACATCAAAGGCTAACGCAGCCCAGGCAGCCGCTATCTCTGCAGCAGCAACTGATGCTACTACTAAGTCAGCAGCAGCACAAGCAGCAGCTATTGCAGCAGCAGCAACTGATGCTACTACAAAGGCTGGAGCCGCACAATCTGCAGCAACAACAGCAGCAGCAACTGATGCTACTACAAAGGCAAATGCAGCTCAAGCAGCCGCAGAAGCTACTGCAGCAGCAGCTAATACAGCTCAGCAAGCAGGCACAACATCTTTCACAGCATTAAATGTTAACGACCAGGCTAAGCAAATTGCAGCCTCATCTTCTGGAACAGCAACAGTTGCTGGAACAGCTTATGAGTGGGCAAAGGCTGATTACCGTTCAGGTAAGTTCCTTGTTAAAATTGACAATGCAACTCACAATGAAATATCAGAAATTCTAGTAACACTAGATTCATCAGACAACGTAGCAGTTACAGAATATGCAATTGTCGGAACTAATGGATCAAGAGGAACTATTACAGCTGATGTATCAGGTTCAAACGTAAGAATACGGGTTACTCCAGTAAATAACTCAACAGTTAAAGTATCTGGAACACTGATTAAATAATTAAATAAAGGTTTTGGGGGATTCCTTAAAAATCCCCCACAATAAACAATTAGGGGATATGTGAACTTAAATGGCAACAGTAGATAAGAACTTTAAAGTAAAGAATGGGTTAAATGTAGCAGGAACTGCAACGTTTGATTCTAATATCGTATTAGGAACAGCCCCAATATCTTTTGATACAACAACAAAAAGGCTACAAGTCCAGATTGATGGATCTTGGCAGCCTATAGCTTTGTATTCAGAAATTCCAAATGAGGCAGAAATGCTTTCATTTATGGATGTAGGATTGGCAATTGATTACAATGGCCAGCCAACATATATTATTCAGGCAAATGGAGTTACGCCATCAGGAACAAGCAAATATGTTTCTGGCGGAAATGCTTCAACTTCTGAGTTTGGAATGACTTTTGATTCAGGAGCATTAGTAGCATGATGCTTAATTGTAATGGTTTAAATGCTATAATTTCAATATATCAAATAAAAGGGGTGGCATAATGTCAACAGTAAGAATTCAAGTAAGAAGAGGTACAGCCTCTGAATGGACCGCAGCAAATCCAGTATTGGCTGCAGGTGAAATGGGTGTTGAAACAAACACTAATTTATTTAAGTTTGGTAACGGGTCTTCTACATGGACTGCCCTTTCATATGCCAACAACTCAGACGTAGCAATTGGTGAAATTTCCCAAGATGCTATTGATACAGCCCTTACAATGGGCGCAGGACTAACAAAGACTTATAACGATGGAGCAAATACAATAACTATAACTGTTGATACAGCTGTAGTTTCAACAAAAGCATTTGCAACATCAGAAGCTGCAGCAGCACAGACTGCAGCAGCAACAGATGCAACTACTAAGGTTGCAGCAGAAGCAGTACTTAGAGCATCAGGCGATACAGCTGCAATAGCTGCAGCAGCAACATATACAGACTCTGCGGTAAATGGAGTCAACAGCTCATTATCAGGATACCTAGAAACAGGAGATAGAGGAGTAGCAGGCGGAGTAGCCTCACTTGATTCAAACGTTAAGGTTCCTCAAGCACAGCTTTCTTTAGGCAACTTAACAACAAATGTTACTACATCAGCTAACATGAATGCAGCAAATATGACTGCAGAGAATATGACTTCAAGTACTTTATTGACAGCAAATAACGTAACTATTTCTGGAAACCTAACAGTTAACGGAACAGCTACAACTGTAAACTCAACAAACGTAACAATTGATGATCCAATGATTTACATTGGTGATGGAAACCAGTCAAACGCAGTTGACCTTGGTGTTGTAGCAGCATTTAATAACGGAACATATCAGCATGCTGGTCTTGTTCGTGATGCTTCAGACAACGGAATTTGGAAGTTATTCTCAGGAGTAGTATCAGAACCTGGAACAACAGTAGATTTTACTACTTACACAAAAGACAAGCTAGAAGTAGGAACTTTATTTGCAGACATAGCACACATTGGAGCAGTATCAAATGCTGATCTTCAAAATGTAGCAGGTCTTACTTCACCAATTCAAACACAGCTTAATAATAAATTAGAGTTTGTAGCTGATGGCCATATAACATCACCTAGAATTGCAGATTTAGCAGTAATTAATGCAAAGATTGCAGATTCAGCAGTAAGTGTTGCAAAGCTTGCAGACGGTTCAGTCACTACTGCAAAAATTGGAAACGCAGCAGTAACAGCTGCAAAGATTGAAAATGCAGCAGTTGGAGCATCTGCTCTAGCTTCTGATTCAGTAGAAACAGCAAAAATTATGAACGCAGCAGTAACTTCTGCAAAGCTTGCAGTTGATGCAGTTGCTACAGCAAACATTGCAGACGGCGCAGTAACTACCGCAGAGCTTGGAGCAGCAGCAGTAACAGCTGCAAAGATTGTAGACGGTGGAGTAACAAATGATAAAATTGCAGACGTAACTATTACAAATGCAAAGATTTCAGCATCCGCCGCAATCGATCAATCAAAGGTTGCTGGACTAACTGAAGCGCTAGCTACAAAAGCAACAATTGATTCACCAACTTTCACTGGAGCAGTTGTTCTTCCAGCAACAACAACTATTGGTACAGTTGATTCAACCGAAATGGGATATCTAAACGGTGTTACATCTTCAGTTCAAACACAACTTACAGCTAATGCAACAGCGCTTTCAACACATGATGCAGATACAACAAATATTCATGGTATTGCAGATACTTCAGTCCTTGCAACAGCAACAACAGTTGCTACAGCAAAATCTGAAGCAATCACAGCAGCAGGAACAGCAGCAGACACAAAGGTTTCAACTGCAGTAGCAGCACTTACAAAGTCTTCAGTAGGACTTGGAAGTGTTGACAATACAGCAGATGCTTCAAAGCCAGTATCTACAGCCCAGGCTACAGCAATCGCAACTGCTAAGTCAGAAGCAATTGCAGATGCAACATCACAGGTTAACGCATTACTAACAGGTGCACCAGCAGCACTAAATACACTTGATGAGCTTGCAGCAGCCCTTGGAGACGACGCAAACTTTGCATCAACCGTTACAACATCACTTGCAGCAAAAGCACCAATTGCTAGCCCAACCTTTACTGGAACAGTAACAGTTGCAGCAGCAGGTGTAGCGTTTACAGATAAGACACAGACAAAAGCAGGTGTACCATCACTTACCGCAATAGCAGGAACTCAGTCAGCAAGCACAACGCTTGATGCTCTTGGAACAGATGCAGCAGTAAGAGATTCACTAGTTCCTCTATCAGGAGCAGTAAACATCAGCTTTGAAGCAACAGGAAATGCTAAGTATGCGATTGGTTCTTCAATCAGCTTCTATCAATCAGCAGGAACTGGTGCAAACATAACTGGAAACACAATAACAATTCTTGCAACACCAGGTGCAACATTAAGAACAACAAATTCATCAGTAACAGCCACTAAGGTTGCAGCAACAACATGGTTGTTAGCTGGAGACTTAAGAGCGTAATTGGAAAAATAGGAGAATAAAATGTCAAAAAATATAGGTAATAAAGCCGCAGCACAAGACAACTTCATTGGACCAACGCCACCAACTAGTTTGACGGCAACCAACGTAGGTACTGGAAGATCATTTAATGATGGTCGTATAGATCTAGCGTGGGTTGCTCCAACTGGTGGCAACGCCGCTACATCATATAAGATTATGCGTGGAGGAGCAGAAATTGCAACAGTTACTGCCCCTACCGTAACTTATTCAAATACTGGATTAGCAGGAGGAACAGCTTATTCTTATACAGTAAGAGCAGTAGATTCCTTTGCAACTTCAACAGATTCAAATACAGCTTCAGCAACAGCAACAACAAAGCCATCTGCTCCAACAAGCGCAGCAGCAACAGCTGGAGTTAATGCAAATACAGTTAGTTGGACAGCCCCATCAAATGGTGGATCTGCAATAACTAATTACTATGTTGTTGGTAATGATGGAACAACTGGAAATACAGCTGCAGTATCTATATCAATTGCAGATACTGCTAATACATCTCAGTACTATAACGTATATGCAGATAATGCTAATGGAAGATCAGATGCATCAAATAACACTAATACTGTTACTACTCTTGCTCCAAGCTTCTTTGCTCCACCGTTCTTCCCACCGTTCTTTCCACCAAGCTTCTTTGCACCACCGTTCTTCCCACCATTCTTTCCACCAAGCTTCTTTGCGCCACCAGGATTCTTTGCGCCACCAAGCTTCTTTGCGCCACCAAGCTTCTCCTTCGCACCGCCAAGCTTCTTTGCGCCACCAAGCTTCTCCTTTGCTCCACCAAGCTTCTTTGCACCACCAGGGTTCTCTAACTTTAGCAGATCCTATTAATAATATAAAACACAATAGCAAGGGGAAACCCTTGCTATTGTGCTATATAAACATAAATGCTACAATATAAACATGACAAATTTAAATGAAACTTTTGGATTTTCATCCAAAGAAATGCTTTTCCCAGGGGTTTGGGTTTATAGAGACGTAATTAAAAAAGAAACTGATGTCATTAATAGACTTAATGAAATTGGTAATTCTGCAACTAATGACAATGATTCAAGGTACGAGTGGACTTTTGGTTTTGTTGGTTATAGCGAAAAAAGGCCATCATACAGAGATTGCGAAGACATTAAAATAGGAGAAGTTAAAAATCCTAGATCTACAACAGAGTCATTAGTCAATAGTCTTTGGTCTGATTTAAGACAATCACAAATGCCAGCAGTTCAAGATTATTGTGATATGTATAATGTCAGAATGAATTATTGGGAAGTTATGAACTGTATTAGATATGGCAAAGGACAGCACTTTCAAGAACATGCAGATCACGGATTTTCTTATAGCGCTACAGTATCATTAGTTGCATATGTAAATGACGAGTATGAAGGCGGAAACCTGTATTTCCCTAAGCTTAATTTAGATATTAAACCAAAAGCAGGAGATCTTTATATATTCCCATCAACATATTTATTCTCACACAGAGCAATGCCAGTTGAGTCTGGCATGAAGGTTTCAATTGTAACTATGTTAGATTACAACGACCATTCACATAGACAAGAGTTTATGCAAATGAGAAGTAAATGGGTAGAAGAAGATTTGGCCTCTGGCAAAAATCAAAATGCATAATATAGAAGCCTATACTATAAGAGAAGGTTTAGGCCAGCTAAGCTCTTTGTCTGCTAAAAGAGACTGGATGGATAACACATACGATGCACACGCATATAAATGTTTCCCAGTTAGCTTAACAAACCAGTTGGGCTGGGGCATATCTTTTCCAGAAGACATTTCTTTTATTTGGGATGGAATTTCAGACAGCACTCCAGAACACGTAAAAGTATTGTCTGGTGAAAAATATGCATATGCTGGAAGAGCTAATGGAACAATTAGTTTTAATACTGGGCTAATGTTTAAAACTGATGAAAACTTAAGTTTAATATCTATGCCCGTTCCAAATTTATTTATTGACGGAGCAACACCATTTACAACATTAATAAGCACGTCTTTTTTTAGAGGTGAACTACCAGCAGCCTGGATGATAACTAAAGCAAATGAAGTTATAACAATTAAAGCAGGAACTCCAATAATTGCAATAATGACAATAGACTTAAACTCTATTAATAATTCAGAAATAACATTTAAGCCAATTTCTAGTTTACCGCAACCCTCGTTTGACCCAAATGAGTATTCTAATGTTATTTACGAATTAAACAGGACCGCAACATGGTCTAATTTTTACAGAGATGCAGTTGACCATTTAAAAAGAAAAATAGGATCTCATCAAATAAAAGCAATTAGGTTAAAAGTAAATAATGATATAATGGAGCAAGGAGATAATAAATGAAACCATCAAATAACTGGAACGGCAATCAGCCTAAATCTATAACCCCATCTGGGTTTTTTGGCAATTCTTCGAGTAACATTGTAGAAATTAAAGATTTCTTGTCTATAGAAGAAAGAGAAAGACTAATGAAGTTTGCCCTAAACAATAAAGTTTGGGACATAACAGAGACTCACAGAGACGAAGATGGTCTTGTTTTATATGATCACAGAGTTTGGGAAGACAGAGTTTGTACATACAACTCTTTAATGGCTTCAGATCCAAGTATATTAGAATTAATTTATAGCATGATTGCAAGACTAAAAATTGAAGTTGATGCTTTCTTTGATGTTGATGCAAAAGAAACTGGGCCAGCAATTGTTAGATGGCCAGTCGGATCGAGACAAGAGCCACACGCAGATAAAGAATTTCATTCTGGTGCAGAAAAGGGCAGAGCCAATGACTTTCCTTGGTATGATTTAGCTGGACTATTTTATTTTAACGATGATTACGAAGGCGGAGAACTTTATTTCCCACAACATGGAATTGAATTTAAGCCAGTTGCTGGAGCTGCATATTTTTTTCCAGGAGACATGCATTATACACACGGAGTACGTCCAGTAAAATCTGGAAATAGATTTACATCTCCATTTTTTTGGACGATTAAAAAACATACGGGGGAAAAACAGCCATGAGTGAATTAGATTATGTAGAGCTTTATCCAAAGGTAGATGTGTACAGAAATGTATTACAAGACCCAGCACAACTTTATGAAGTAATGAACAATTCTGAAAAAACTTCAGAGGGGAAATACTTTTTACATAAATGGGACCCTTGGGCACATTTTGGTACTTACACACAGAAGAAAGATATGAGAGAGGTTTCTCCAGAAGTCTTGTCTGACGAAATGTTTCTTAAAGAAAAGAAATTTGTTGAAGAAGTAGAAGAGGCATACAAAAAAGTAATTCTAGACTATGTAGAAAGACATGGGATTGATCTTCCAGAAGGATGGCATTTTAGCGGATGCTCATACTCTAAATATAATGCTAAAATTGATACCCTGCTTAATAAAATGACAATGCAATATCACACAGACCATATAACTTCTCAAAAAGATATGCCTGGAGATAAATTTTTTCTAACATGCACAATGTACATTAACGATGACTATGATGGCGGAGACATAGAGTTTTATATTGATGGACAGCTTATCAATCACAAACCAGCAGCTGGAGACATACTAGTGTTTCCATCTACTCAGCCATATTTTCATGGAGTAAAAACAATTAATACTAATGAAAAGTTTTTTGTTAGAAACTTTATAATGACCCCACACAACGGAACAGAAGAATGGCTAGCCAACCAAAGAAAATATGGGGCATACCGATGGGCAAAAACAGAAGCAGAAAGAATAGATTACGAAGACAAAAGAAACATGCTTTACTTTAATGATGGAAAAATTCTTTCATATGAAGATTATATTGAAATTAAAAAAGGGTGGTTAGATTAAAATGGAAAGAGATATGATTATAACTAGACATAAGCCAGACATTGTTCAGTATGACAATTTTTTAACCCCAGAAGAATGTAAATCAATCATTGATATCTTGGCAATAAAAATGGAAAAAGAGCAACTTAAATGGATGCCAATTTCATTTTATGAGTCTTATTCATCAGGAACCCCAGAGGTAAACGATCCAGATGTGCTTGCGGCTAATCTCCCAGGAGATTTTTTTAAGTCATTAGAGCAGAGAGTAATTGATGCTACAGCAGAAATGGCAGGCAAAGATCCAAAGCAAATGTCAAAAATTAGTTGGCACTCACAAAGATGGGCACCAGGAGCATTTGCAAATATGCATTCTGACAATACTTCTAATGAAGGAGTGTCTGGAGCGTTTACTAGAAGTAGATACGCAACATTCCTTTATTTAAATGATGACTTTGAAGATGGAGTTTTAAACTTTAAGCACGGCCTAACAATTGTTCCAAAAACTGGAACCTTAGTAACATTTGCTGGTGGCTTTGAAAATATGCATGAAGTTACCACAGTAAAGAAAGCAATTCGATACACCCTAGGATCATTTTGGGATGACAGAGAAGAATCAGATTACCCACAAGAAGTCAGAGATGCTTGGGCAGAAGAGCTTGCAAAGATACGAGCAATTCAAAAAGAAGAAGCGGCTGAATGGGAAGACTACAGAAATAAAGGCCTTAGAATAACTTCACAAGGAAAAGAATATCCTGCTTCAGAAGTGGAAAATTAATATGCAAAAGGATGTTGATTTTAAACAGTTTACTTTATTTGATTTACAAGTTCTAGAAAATAATATTTGGTATTGGGAAAATGCTTTAAGTTTTCCAAATGAACTAAATACGTTTATAGAAGAAATAGATTCTGAGCCACTTTCTTATTCAAGAATTTCAAAATGGAATAATTGGACTGCAAGCGACGACTCAAATTTAATATACGGTGCTACAAAAAACATATCAATGGCTCAACTTAAAGAAACTACTGGATCTGATGAAGTAGATAAAAAAACTTTATATATTGCAAATAGTTTTGCAATGGCTTTTGAGATGGCTAGCGATAGATATTTTGCAGGACACAATTTAGATAAAGCCCGTTATAATTTAGAAATAAATACAATCCCAATTAAAAAATGGAATCAGGGACAATCAATGGGCCCCCATTTTGATGGTCAGGACGGGAATAAAGATTTAGCATTTTCATTAGTTGCTTATATTAATGATGACTACGAAGGTGGAGAAATTAATTTTCCAAATCAAAATGTTACTGTAAAGCCAAAGGCTGGAAGCTTAATTATGTTTCCTTCACAACTTCCATATTTACATGAAGTAAAGCCTATTGTTTCTGGCACAAGATATATGAGCCCAGCACACGCATATATTAAATAGATAGGTGGTATAATAAAAAAATGAGCACAACAGGCAAGGGCTTTAGATACCCAGTATACACAGACACCCCAGACGTACCCAGAGACCTTGGATACCTTGCGGCTGATGTAGATGCCTACCTGGATGCTCATCCAGGCCCACAGGGGCCTTCAGGAACGTTATCCGTAGGCTCTGTTACTACAGTTAGCGCCTCTACTCCAGCGTCAGTTGTAAATGTTGGAACCGCATCAGCAGCTATATTAAATCTAACTTTGCCTAGAGGAATTGATGGTATTATTGGCGGTCCAGGTCCTTCAAATGTATTGTCTATTGGAACTGTAGCACAGGGCGGTACAGCATCAGCAACAATTACTGGAACCTCACCTACACAGACATTAAATTTAGTTTTGCCAGAAGGCCCACAAGGAATACAGGGTCCAGTTGGCCCGCAGGGTCCTACCACGCTTGCGGTTGGAACGACTACAACTGGTGCAGCTGGAACAAATGCTTCAGTTACAAACACTGGCACAAGTACAGCAGCAGTTTTTGCATTTACAATTCCAAGAGGAGCAACTGGTGCCACAGGTGCCACTGGAGCACAAGGAATTCCTGGTTCAAGTGCAACAATAGATCCAGTGCCAACTACAATATCTTTAAATATTCCAACAACAGCAGGCTACGGAGTAAACTCAAATTGGTACCCACTTGCAAACAATTTATACTCAATTGGTCAGCCAATAGATACTCCTTCAGGAGTTACATCAAACAGATTTTGGAAAACAATATATTCTAATACTGGAGCAGTTGCTACATCAGATCAGCGACTAAAGACAGATATAGTTAGCTCCACACTCGGTCTTAATTTTATAAACGATTTAAATCCAGTAAGTTATAAGTTTATTGAAGGCGGTAAAGAAATAGTTGATGGTGATTTAGTTTCTATACCTGGATCAAGAACTCATTACGGACTTATTGCACAAGAGGTAAAAGAAGTTTTAGATGCATCTGGAGTAGCAGATTTTGCTGGTTGGGTAAAGCTGGATATGTCAGAAGCAGATTCTATGCAAGCATTAAGATATGATCAGTTTATTGCACCACTTATTAAAGCAGTACAAGAGCTTACAGCGAGAGTTAAAGCCCTAGAAGAGATTTAAGACATGTCATATAAATATACTGTCTTAAAAGATAACCCAGTCGCATTTTTTTTATTAGACGAAGTTCGTTCTGGAGAAGCTGGTGTATACAGCAATTTAACTACATTATATCCAACATACCAAGCTTTAAAAGATAGCGGAGTTTCATATGCTGCAGTAAGCGGGCTGCCAATAATTGATTACACTGGAAACTCTATGGAGGGGTATGCAATTAATACTTCAAGCATGGAGGTTCTTCCTATTATTGGAGCGGGAGTAAGAGGAACAGAAATAAATGAAGATGCACAGATAAGCCTAAAAGCCCTAGGACTTGGTATGAATAGAAATCCAGATGGCCCATTCTCATTTGAAATATGGTTTAGTCCAGCCAAAGATGACAATGCCGAATATATTATTCTAGGCGATGCTGCCAATTCAATTGGCCTATTCTATAAAAATGAAAATATTATTTTTAAATGTAGCCCAACACAGACGGTTTGGCATAAGATTACAAAAAATAAAGCTATGCATGTTGTAGGTATGTTTTCTAAAGATACAATTTCACTTTATGTCGATGGCAAAATTGTTTCTGAAAGTCCAGTTGTAGATAGCTTTAAATTTACTAATACAAGCTTAAACCTATCTTTGGGGCCAGCCAACTCAGGCAAAAAATTTATTGTTGATTCAGCAGCAATATATGCCTATGAGCTAGAAGAAGCAAAAATATTAAATCATTATCTGTCTGGATACAAAGAGACAAAGTACTCACAAATTGTTTATTCAAATAATGGAATTCTTTTTTCATTAAACTCGGCCTCAGTAAGACCAGACATTTCATATAGGTATCCTGGAATAAAAGCACTAGAAGAGCTTGCCTCTGGAGATGCATATTATAACTCAGAGTATAACAGAATTGAGTTTGAAGAAACAGATGCCGTGGAAACAAAAACATTTTCTTTTCAAGAAAGACTGTATGTATCAAATCCAGAAGATATTGTTTCTTCTAAAATTTGCTATGGGCAGGATGTAGATAATATTTTGGTTGAAATACAAATCCCAAATCAGCCATGGGTAGTTTGCAAAAATAATTCTCCAATGCCATACTACAACAAAAACCAGAACTCAGGAAGCCCAATATTAGATATAAGGGTAACAATGACGACACAGGATTCATCCTTTGACCTACCTTACTTTGATAAGCTAGAAATTGATATGTATTCAAATAAAGATTTTTATGCAGATAATTCTGGATCAAAAATATACTCAGCATACGACTATGCAGTAGGACAATATAATTACCCAGTAAGAATGCAGAATAAATACAACGGACTTTCAATGTATTCTGGCCACGGGTTTTCTGTAGATCTTTCTATTCAGCCACGGACAATAGAGATGTTCTTTACTCCAAGGGGTGGACAAAATGTATTGTTTTCTTCAGCATCCTCATCAATTAAATGGGCGGCTAACGGGTTAATAACAAAAGCTGGAATTTCTGCTATATACGTAAATGGTATAAATAGGACATCAGAGACTAATGTATCCACGTTCTTGCTAAATGATGTTGCACACCATATTGTAATTGTATTAAGTCAGTCAGCCTTAAATATTAAGTTTAATCAAAATCAATTAGATACAGAGTATGGAACTTCAAATCTATATAACAATATAGCTTTTTACGAGAAGGCTTTTACGTCCGCAGAAGCAATAAATAACTACAGGCTTTACTGCTCAGATAACTCAAAGGTTGTTACTGACCCAGGAGTGACTATATCTGAAAGTGCCCAAGGTCAGGATGGAACCTCATACTTTATAAGGTTATTTGACCAGTAGGTTGCACAATTTTTAAAAAAAGTGCATTGTCGTGGTATCAAGGCTGGACTTTTGCTAAGAATAATGATAAACTGTTTTACATATGGAAATATTAAACCAAAAAAGCGAAGTTGTTGAAGAAACACGCCTAGGCATATACGTATGGGAAATGCCAGATGGTCGATGGATTGGAGACGATGATGGCAATTTCCTTTCGATAACATCCGTAAAAGGAAATAGATCTAGAATGAACGTTCTAGCTGATGCCGTAAGACACTATGGGATATATGAAGGAAAGCCAAAGTTTTTGTCTGGAAGAAGAAAGATTGATGACGAAGAGTTTGAGTATCAAAACCAAAGACTTAAATGGGGGCTTACACCAGACCCTCTTGATATCGGAGAATATAAAGACCAGGTTTTACGAGGGGGATCAGTAACATGACACAATTTTTAGAAGACGGAACAGAAGATACATACGAGGTATCTGTTAAAAATAGCTCAGATCTATTTTCATTTAAAAAAGAAAAAGAGCATGTGGACCCATTTGGTATTGGAATAGATGACCTTAAAAAAGTAAGAGGTCTAGGAACAAACTTTAAAAGAAAAGTAAACAGAGACTTTGCAAAATCATTTACTGGTAAAGATGGTTCGGGAACACAACAGAATCTATTGCAGTCAGCCGTTACTGGATATGCAATGTTTGATCTTGTTCAGCCAGTATATAACCTAGAATACCTATCTCAAATCTATGAGGTTTCAACTTACAACTACGCTGCTATCAATGCAAAGGTTGCAAACATTGTTGGTCTTGGATATTCCTTTATGGAAACTAGAAAAACAAACGACGCAATTGATGCAATATCAGATGATAAGCAATTAGATAGAGCACGTAGAAAGCTAAATAAATTAAAGCAGGATTTGCAAGACTGGCTAGATGCAACTAACGATGAAGATACTTTTACAGAGACCCTTATAAAGGTCTATACAGACTTAGAGGCAACAGGCAACGGATACATTGAAATTGGAAGAACTACAGGCGGAGACATTGGGTATATAGGACACATCCCAGCTAAGACAATGCGTGTTAGAAGACTAAGAGATGGCTTTATGCAATTGCTTTACGGCAAGGCTGTTTTCTTTAGAAACTTTGGAGATTCAGAAACTGTGAACCCAATTGGAGAATCAGAAGATAGACCAAATGAGATTATTCATTTGAAGAAGTATACTCCAATGAATAACTATTACGGTATCCCAGATATTGTTGCAGCTCAAATGTCATTGGCTGGAAATGAATTTGCTGGAAGATATAACCTAGATTACTTTGAAAATAAAGCGGTCCCAAGATATATTATTACAGTAAAAGGAGCAAAGCTTTCACCAGAGTCAGAAAGAAAATTGCTTGAATTTTTCCAGGTTGGATTAAAAGGAAAGAACCACAGATCTCTTTATATACCTTTGCCAGCAGACACACAGGATAATAAAGTTGAATTTAAAATGGAGCCAGTCGAGGCTGGAGCCCAAGAGTCATCATTTAATATTTACAGACAGTCGAATAGAGACGAAATATTGCTTGCCCACAGAGTCCCAATTAATAAAATTGGTGTTCCAGAGGGAGTATCTTTGGCAAATGCCAGAGATGCAGATAAAACATTTAAAGAGCAGGTTTGTCGTCCAGCACAAATGAGATTAGAGAAAAGAATTAATTCAATTATTGAAGAAAAGACTGACGCTCTAAAAATTAAATTTGAAGAGCTTACTCTTACAGATGAAGATACTCAATCTCAAATAGATGAAAGATATCTTAGAATGCAGGTAATTACCCCTAATGAAGTTAGAATTAGAAAGGGATTAATTCCAGTAGATGGCGGAGACGAAATGGTTGAATTAAAACCTCAGCAAGCCGCTGACCAAAAGGCTACAGCTGGAAAAACTAGAGCCAGGGATTCTGAAAGATCTGCTGCCTCATCGGATAAAGTCGGAGAAGGCAGAAATGCTAAAGGCGACGGAAGCCGAGTCGACTAAATCCAATCAACTACGATTTGCCTTTTTATATGTATAAGTATAAAATTAAGCATATGAACATAGAAAAAAGCCAGTGGTCCTCCGACGGCCAAAACCTTCATTTATCTGTTCCATTTACAAAAGTAAACAGAGAGAATAGAACCGTGTCTGGATTTGCTACATTAGATAATGTGGATCAAACAGGAGACGTTGTTACTGCTGAAGCAAGCCTAAAAGCATTCGAAGCTTTTAGAGGAAACTTAAGAGAGATGCATCAGCCAATGGCAGTAGGCAAGGTTGTATCATTTAAGCCAGAGACATACTATGATCAAAAGTCAAAAGAATTTTACAATGGAGTTTATGTTACTTCATATATTTCAAAGGGCGCACAAGATACTTGGGAGAAAGTTCTTGACGGAACACTTTCAGGTTTTTCAATCGGCGGAAAGATTAAAGAGTCAGACAACGAAATGAATAAGTCAACAGGAGAGACTGTAAGATTTATTAAAGATTATGATTTAGTAGAACTTTCAATTGTAGATTCACCAGCTAACGAAATGTGTAATATCATTTCAATTGAAAAAGCAAATGGTCAGCTTATTTTTAAAGGAATGGCAACAGAAGTTGTCACAGAAAATATTTTTTATTGTGAAGATAGCGATTCTGTTTTTATCTCAACAGACAAGACATACTCTTCTCCAGTCACTGGAAAAGAAGCTACGCTAATTGGTTGGGTTGAAAGCTCAGACCATAACAAATCAAAAGAGATAGATAAAGTTCTTGCTTCATTTAAGAAGTCAAGAGTTACGTTGCCTGCAACACAAACAATAGCAAAACAGGCAAACGCACAAGGAGGTAATGAAGTGGAAAAACTAAACGCACAGGCTGCAGAATCAGTTGTAACTGAAGAAGTAGTTGTAGTTGAAGAGACCATGGCAGAGACTAATATCGATGCCGTCGAAGAAGCATCAGCTGCTGTTGATACAGTAGAAGATGCAGACTCTGCTTCTGTAGATGTCTTTAAGTCAGCTGATGCTAACGCACCAGTTGCAGTTGAAGTCGAAGAGCCTGATTTTGCAAAAATGTTAGTAGACCTAAAGGGATTCTTTGCAGATACTCTTAGCAAGGCTACAGAGGCAAATGCAGTACAGGTTTCAGAAATTAAAGAAACTGTAGAAACTTTTAGCAAGGGCTTAAATGCTCAAATCACAGAATTAGCAGAAAAGCACAGCGCACTTAGTGCAGCTGTAACAGAAATAAAGGGCACCATTGATGGTGTTCAAAAGCGTGTAGATGCCGTAGAAGGCGATACAGCAATTAAGAAGTCCTCAGACCTTGGCGGGTCTGCGGTACAAGCAGTAAACAAATCAAAATGGAACGGTTCTTTCCTCGGTTCCGTAAACGAAATATTTAACTAGGGTAGGTGAATTATATGAGCAATGAATTATTAGAAAAAGCAGCAGCAGCTGGTACAACAGTATCAACTGGCTTCGACTCAAACACTGGAATGTCAGGAGTACATCGTCAATCAGAAGATGGTAACGGTGGACTTTTAAATCCAGAACAATCAGCTCGCTTCCTAGACTATATGTTCGACGCAACCGTAATTGGTAAGGTCGCACGTACGGTCAGAATGAAGTCAGACACAACAGAGATTGATCGTATGTCAGTAGGAGAAAAGCTTGTTAAGCTTGCATCCGAAGGAGAAAACACAGGAGTTAACTCAGGTGTAACTTTCTCAAAGATCTCTCTCACAACAAAGAAGCTCCGCCTTGACTGGGAACTCTCAACAGAGTCACTAGAAGACAACATCGAGGGTGCAGATCTAGAAGATCATATTGCACGTTTGATGGCAACACAGGCTGGAAACGACATTGAAGATCTTCTTCTTAACGGTAACGCCGCAGGAACAGATCCACTATACAAGGCCTTTGATGGTGTTGTAAAGAAGGCCAAGACAAGTGCTCACGTAGTAGATGCTGCAGGTGCAGCAATTTCTCGTGAAGTATTTAACAAGGCACTTAAGGCACTTCCACGTAAGTACAAGCAGCGTCGTACAGACCTACGCTTCCTTGCGGGATCAAACTTGATCCAGGATTACCTATTCTCAACATCACAAAACATCCAGAACGTTAACCCACAGGATATTGCTTCAGGCATCATCCGCGGTGAGGTTGCACCAGTTTCAGGTCCAGCAGGATATGTAGCTCCATACGCATTTGGTATTCCAATCGTTGAAGTTCCATTGCTTCCAGAAACACAAGCAGGAGATTACGCATCACCAACAGGTTCACACGGAGATATCCACTTGACATTTCCTAATAACGTTGTTGTCGGCGTAAAGCGTGACGTAACAGTCTACCGCTTCTTCTGGCCACGTAAGGACTCAATCGAGTACACAATGTATACTCGTGTTGGTGTTCAGATCGAGCAGGCAGACGCTTGGGTAGTCGTAAAGAACGTTAAGGTTGCTTCCTAATTAGGAATTAATCTCAAGAAAGGCCCCCAATTAATTTTGGGGGCTTTTCATTTTAATTATACAATGCTATAATGGTTTTACCTAGAAAAAGGAGTATTAAATGTCTTTTGACACATTAAAGGTCGGAGAGCTGAAAGCAATTGCAGAGGATTTTGCGGTTGATACAGAAGGCCTTAAAAACAAGCAGGATATAATTGCAGCACTATCAGAAGAAGGAGTGACTTACGCAGTATATGCAAAGACACTCAAGGATGTAGAAGACGCAAAAGAAGAGATTGAAATCCTTCCAGTATTTGATCCAAAGTCGGAACGCTCAGAGGATACAGTACTAGTTATGATGACAAGAGCAAATGTTAGATACGATATTTTGGGACACACTTTTACAAGCACCCATCCATTCGTAGCAATGCATAAAGATGCTGCTCAGCAAATTTTTGATATAGAGGAGGGTTTTCGTTTAGCGACACCAAAAGAAGTACAGGATTATTACAGCTAAGCTTAAACGTAACAAATGGAAATTATAGTAGGAACAAACTCACCAGTAAAACAAAGAGTCTTTTGGAAAGGTGGAATAGCTGAAGCAGATGCACTGCCAACAGTTAAATTCTACGACATAACCGAAGACCCAGCAGTTGCTCCATCTATAAATCCAGTAACTGTTTTACATACTCAAATTGCAGAAAAGATAGATACAGACTACGGTGTATACAGTGTATACCCACCCCTGTCTCTAACAAATAGACCTAGATCATTAAAACTGGTCTGGGAATATCGGGTTGAAGGACAGTTAGTAACAAAAGAACACAAGATTTTTGTTGTTACTCCATATGCAGATTTAACACAGGCAGCGGACGCTCTTGGATTTGGGTTTGACCAATCTGATCCAAACTACAGAACCTTTTCAGATTTAGTTGCAGCAGAAAGATATGCTAGAAAACTAATTGAAAATTACACTGGGCAGCAGTTTCATTTATATGATGACATAAACGTTGTTTATTCAACTGGAGCAGATGTACTTCCATTGCCACAAAAGATTAACCAGCTGCACGAGCTTTATTTAAATGATCAGCTTCTAGTTGATACTATTAATAATGTAAACAATTTAAGTATGCCAGTATCAATATCTGAAAGCGGATTCGGATTAAGAGTTGATAGATCTAATGCTCTAGATAATGTAGTATATTACGCAAACGGAATGATACCTCCAAGCATTAATGATAGTGCAAGAGGAATCTTTATCAATGGCGGAACTTATAGAGTCGCTGGCAGATATGGTTGGCAGAATGTCCCAGACGAAGTAGAGCTTGCATGTATTGAATTAATGAAAGACTTTTTCTCTAAAGATAAAGAATGGCGTAATAAATACATTAAGAGCATCCAGACATTTGACTGGCAGTTCCAATACGATACATCAGCATTTAGCGGTACAGGCAATAACTATGCTGACCAGCTATTACTTCCATACGTCACAAATAAAATGGTAGTTATTTAATATGAATAACCTAGTCGATTCTATTTTCAACATGAAAGTAGATGTATATCTGCAAGAAGATTATCAGGACCAGAATACTGGTGCTATTAAAAAGTCTTGGGTATATGCAAAGACTGTTCCGTGTTTTGCAAAAGGAATGATATCTAATTCATCCACTGCAAGAAGCGGAGATAACAGGGCCATATCAACTAAATATGAGAATACTCAAACTATAGAAATTAGAACTCAAACACCAATTACATATAGGCAAAAAATAACTAATATTAGAGATTCATCAAACAACGTTATATGGTTTGAATTAAATTATCCAAACGATACACCAACAGTATTTGAGATAGTAAGCTCAACTCCAATCACAGATCCTTTTGGAACACTCATGGCATACAACTCAATTGCCAAGAGGTCGGAGAACCAGATAATTGGAGACTAGTGGAGTAGCTTTATTACATGCATCATCTGGTCTAGAAAGATTAATGGTGGGATCAGCAGAAGCTGGTGTTCTCAAAGACAGCAATGTTGCACAGATATCTGCTTTCTTATATTATCAAGCAAATGTTGCAGCAAGACTAGAGTCTAACAAGGCATTTCAAAGATTATTTAAAACAACAATATTTAACCAGATAGAAAAAGATTTTGGTTTATTTATTGATTCACAGGCTAGAACAAAGCCAAAGTCCCTGCACCATGTTTATGAATGGAATAAGACTGGGCAATCAGCAAGTCGTCTTTTTAAGCTAAATCAATTAGATGGCATAGGGCTATCATTTAAAATTAACTATGAGTTTAAGCTTTCAAAATCTTCAGTGCCATCAAGAAGCAGAGAGCAAAAAAGCAGATATGTATTTGAAAGAAAAGCTGCTGTTATGGAAAAGGGAATGCCGATAGTTATTAGACCAAAATCAGCAGAGAGATTAGTTTTTGAAATTGATGGAGAAAAGGTTTTTATGCCCAAAGGGAAGTCAGTTACTGTAAAGAGCCCTGGAGGAAGACTATCTACAAATCAGTTTGACTTAACATATAGCAGATATTTTAGCGGACCACTAGTAAGCAATTCAATAAAGATGTCTGGATTCCAAAATCTATTTGGAGCCAAGTTTGAAAGAGCCATGAGAGTTCCTTCATCTATTGCCAAGGTGCGTTATTCATTCAGTCCAGGTACAATTAGATTGCAAGCTGAGGCGGCATTAACAGAAAAATTCGGAGGAGTATTCTAATGACAGATTATAGTATAGACGCAATGTATGAAGTAAGAAAGCACCTCTGGAGTCAGCTTGTACTAAATAACATAATTGATCCAAATGATTACTACAGCGACAACCTTGGGGAAACTATTATTCCAATAATACCAGTTCAGCAATCTCCAGAAATGAATCAATTCTTGAGCGGCAAGACCCATATAGTATATGACAAAATGGGTAGCACCTATGAAGAGAACTGGATGATATGCTGCGAGAAGATATCATTTACAATATACTCAGTAGACTTTGCAGAGATCAATATAATAAGAAATATGATGATAGACGTATTTAGAAGAATGGATGAGTCAGCCAGAGACCTAAATAAGTCTAAGTCAACAAGCAAGATAATATTTCACAATACCATGATATTAGAAATGTCTCCAACAGAGCCATCTACAGAGCTGGCAGGCTTCCTGGCAGCCGATGTTATTCTAGAGGTCAAATATTCTAGAACCGTAGGTCCAAAAGGTAGATTTGACTAGTTTGCTTTTTAGTTGATTGTAAGATAAAATTATACCAAGAGGAAATGAGCCTAGCCAGCTTGATTTAAAGTTTTAAAGTAAGTCAATATATATATATTTATTTAATAATGGAGGTTTTACACATGGCAAATCAAATTGCAGGTAATGCTAAGAATATTCTAGTTGGTGCTTCACCACTATTTCTTTCAAACTTAGACGTTACAACAACAGGATACGTAGAAAATTTTGCACCTGGAGAAGCAGGCTCAACAGCCCCAGCATTTTCAGCTCCAACAACTACGCTTGACGGAAAGTCTTACACAGATACTTTGAACGAAGTAACTGCATCAACAACACCAGCATTCTTTTACAGAAACGTTGGTTTCACAAACAACGGTCTTCAGGTAACATACAACCCATCATACGGTTCAGTTACAGTAGATCAGCTTCTTGATACAGCAAAGCTTTTCAAGGAGTCAATGGAAGTTATGATCGCAACAGAAATGGCAGAAGGTACTCTTGAGAACGTTCTTGCTGTATTCGGTCAGCGTTCAAGTACACTTACAACTGGAGCACTAACAGACAAGCTTGGTCTTGCTGGTGGAGCACTAGGTGAGGCTCCAACAGAGCGTCAGCTCGTTGCAGTCGGAGCTGCACCAACATCTGAAGCAACAGCAACTGAGCGTGTATATTATGCACGTCGTGTTCTTTCTGTACAACAGTCACAGTTCTCTTTGGCTCGTAACGCAGCATCAACATTCCCAGTCACATTCCGTTTGCTACCAGACGGTGCAAAGCCAGGTCAGGAATATGGTTTCATTGTAGACCGTGTACTTAACAAGACAGGCGCATAATTAATACAATTAATTAATAGAAGCCCCCCAAGAAATTGGGGGGTTTCTTATTGCCATTATATTTTACATATGATACAATAATTAAGACGAGATCCTAGGAGGATTTAAATTGGCAACAACAGTATATGATGTAGAAGAAATTCAGCTACAAAACGGAGCAACCGTAAAGCTAAAGCCTTTAACAATTAAAGAGCTTAGAAAGTTTATGGCAGCTATTGCAAAGACAGCAGAAGTTACTACAGAAGATGAAACCCTAACAATTCTTATTGACGCTTGTGCAGTAGCACTAGAAAAGCAGTTACCAGAATTAGTAGCAGACAGAGACGCATTTGAGGACGTATTAGATGTACCAACAATTAATCGTATCCTTGAAGTTTGCGGTGGTATTAAGATGGATGATCCAAATTTGCTAGCAGCAGCGGTTCTAGCTGGTCAGAACTAGATCTAGCTGCTTTAGAAGGAGAAGTATTTCTAATAGGAAACTATAAGAATTACGAAGAGTTGGAAGATAACCTTTCAATGCCAGAATTGATTCAAACTTTTAAATCTATGCAAAAGTCGGAATCAGAAAAAAGAAAGTTCTTAGCTGCAATACAAGGTGTAGACCTTGATGCTAACGAAGAAGAAACCAGCAGCTTTGAAGATGTAAAAAGAAGAGCTCTTGGAATTACTGCAGATGCAACAGATGTTGTTTCACTACAAGGTCAGTTTGCATCAGAAGCAGGGTTTGGTATCGGAGCTGGCCTCGGATACAAAAAGGAGTAGGTAGTTGGCAGATCAAAATATAGTTACCAACATAACTGCGACGGCTAATTTTTCTAGCCTAACAGCGCAGTTACAAGCGGTGACCTCCCAACTCCTTAAGCTTCAAGCAACAACGATTGGTTTAAATAAAAATCTAACTAGCCAAGTTGGAGTAATGAATCGTCAGTTTGACGAAACCATGCGCTCTACTGGTCAGTTTGCCAGACACTTTGTAACATTAACTTCAGACGTATCTAAGTTCGGTCAGAACCTAGATAGCGGAAGAATGAAGCTGGGACAATATTTTCAAACCTGGCAAGGACACACAAGAAAAACTAGCTCATTAGTTAAAGAATTAGCTAAGCAGCAGGTAATGCTTGAAAATGCAGTTGTACAACCCCTTGGTAAAAATGCACAAGGCTTAATGCAATATAACGTTATGGTTCAATCTGGACTAGACGTAACAAAAAATAAATCAGCTCTGTTAAGACAAGAGCTATCGATCATGAACAAGGTCATGAATGATGGAGCAACAGGTCTTATTAACTGGGGTAAGAATACTCAGTGGGCTGGTAGACAGCTTACAGTAGGACTAACCGTTCCTCTTGCAGCATTTGGAATGGCGGCTGCAAAAGCATTTAGACAAGCAGATGAAGAATTAGTAAGACTAACAAAGGTTTATGGCGGATTAACAGCAACATCAAGTGCTGACTTATTGCAAGTTAGAAAAGATGTAATTGCTGTATCAAGAGAATTAGCTTCTGGATTAGGTGCAAACTTTAAAGAAACTATTGGAATAGCAGCGGACATTGCAGCAACTGGAAAGCAAGGCGCAGAACTTATAGATTCTACAAGACAAACAACAAGACTTGCAATCCTTGGTGAAGTAGATAGACAAGATGCTATGAAGGCAACGCTAGCAATTCAAACAGCATTTGGCCAGAACACTATGCAGCTTGCAGAGTCTATTGACTTCCTTAACGCCGTTGAAAACCAGACTTCTACAACACTAGAAGATTTAGTAACAGCAATTCCAAAAGCTGGTCCAGTAGTAAAAGCTCTAGGCGGAGATGTACAAGATCTTGCACTTTATTTAACAGCAATGCGTGAAGGTGGAATTAATGCTTCAGAAGGAGCAAACGCACTTAAGTCTGCATTAGCATCTGTTATTAATCCAACCAAGGTTGCAAAAGAAATGTTTATGGGTCTTGGTATAGATTTATCAGGCATTGTAGATAAAAATGCTGGTAACTTAACTGGCACAATCATGGCTCTTAAAGATTCATTAGATTCACTTCAGCCACTACAAAGAGCAAGAGCAATTGAGCAACTATTTGGAAAGTTTCAGTTTGCTAGAATTAATGCTTTATTTGAAAACTTAGGTAAAGAAGGAAGCCAGACACTTCAAGTTTTAGATTTAATGAAGGCTAGCACAAAAGATCTAGCTAGTATATCTGAGCGAGAATTAAAGGCATTAACTGAATCTGCATCTGGTAAATACAGAAGAGCATTAGAATCAGTAAAAGCAGATTTAGCTGTAGTTGGAGAGCAGTTCTTAAAAGTTGGAGCATTTGTATTAAATGCAATAGACGGAATTATAAAGTTTATTGGTAATCTTCCAGGCCCAATTAAAGCTGTATTAGGATTTATTGGAGGCCTCACAGCAATTGCTGGTCCAATAATTATGCTTACAGGTGTACTTGGAAACTTCTTTGGATATATTATAAAGGGAGTTTTAGCATTAAAAAATATTGGAAAAGGCGGAACAGGGTTTAAGTTATTAACTCCAGAATTAGTTGCAGCAGCATCTGCTGCAGAAACTGTAGAGCAATCATTCTATAGCGACACAAAAGCAGCAGCAACATTTTCTGATGCAGTTTTAACACTAGCAGCATCATTTGAAAAGCTAAAACAAAGCGCAATGAGTTCTACAATTGCTACATCTAATAGCATGTCTACAGTTGCAGGTAACCCAGTCATGGGAGTTGGTGGAAGAATTGTAGATAAGAATAATCCTCTTATTGGGCGGCCTTACTCAAGAGACATGTCTCATCTTACTCCTACTGGATCTCTTACTCCAGAACAAAGAGCTAGAGAAACAATTTTCTCAACAGTTCCTGGCCCTAAGCCAGTAAATCAAAGAATTTCAAATTCTCCGCAGTTATACATGGATAAAGATCTTCCAAAGATTCCAGGAGTAACATCTGTAAATGGAGTTTCAACTGGTGTAGTTGCAGCCGAAGCAGCCAAGTGGCACTCAATGACTGCAGCAATTGCTATGCAGTCAAAGGCAGAATTAGCAGTACTTAAAACTGAAATAGCAGCAACAGGAACAATTACAGCTTCACTTGCAGATTCATATCAAGCACTTCTTCCTCAAATGACAAAGGTAACAACCTTAGCCGCACAAGAAACAGCATTAATAGTTCAACAACTACAAGCTGGAAAGATTACTGTTGAAGCGGCAAGGGCAAAGATATTTGCATTAAATGCTCAAGTTGAAGCAATGATAGCCCAAACAGCTACAGGCGTTGCAACAGCACAAGCAAGAACTTTAAGTTTAACCACAGTTCCTTTAACAACTCAGCCAGTAGTAAATGCAGCTGGAAGATCAAACATGAAAGAGCTTTTCCATAAGTCAGAAACATCAAAGATGGTTGATGTAATTGCAAGAGCTTTGGGAGTTAGAACTTCTGGTGCTGGATACAGCATGCACACAACAAAGCCTAGATTTAACGCTGGTGGACAGGTTGAATCCTTTGGATCAGGCAGAACGCGGGTTAGTGGTCCTTCATCAATTTCATACGATGATAGAATGGGCTCAGTTCCACTGGGTGGATATGTATTAAATCAAAATGCGTCAATGGATCCAAGGAATGCTGCACTTGTTTCAGCAGCTCCTTCAACTTATAGAAACAGCGGCGGGAATATAACTGCATTACTTACACCAAAAGAAACAGTATTTGGTTCAGGGATTCAAGACAATCCAGAACTATTTGCAGCAGTAGATTCAGCAAACAATGGTATCCCACTTTCATCACATATGGGTGGTGGAAACATTACTTTGTCTAGATCAAACTATGGCGCTATAAATCCTGTAGCATTAGCAAAAATTTTAGGGCAATTATTTAGACGCAATCCAAAGCTTTCAAGAGAAATTCTTAAGGGAAGAGATCTAAGGCTTTCTGGTGCAGAAGCAAGAGCATACCAAGAAAGTGCGTTTGGATCTGCATTAAAATCATCTTCTAGAGCATTAAGCAGAGAGTATTATTTTGTAGGTAATTGGGGCGGAAGATTAAGATCAAGTGTTAACACAGCACTTGCTCATGGCGCTGCAAAGAAAGCAGATGTTGTAAGCGACTTAATGCATAGCTCATCACAAGCAGCACTTCCATCACTTACTAGATTTTTAGAAGTAAATAAAGTATCTCCAGATAAAATACAGTTCTTTACTGAACGTGCTAGAGCAAATATTGTTTCTAGGTTAGGTGGAACTGGAAAAATTGGAGAAGCAGAATGGTCTAGAGTTCAACATAAAGAATATCTTGATATAGCAAAAGAACTTAAACTTAAAAAACAGTATTTTGATAGCTTAAATGTTCCAGGACAAAGAAGAGCTCATTCAACTAACCCAGCTGCTAGAGGAATTCAAGCAGAGACTCCTTTAAACCCATATGGTACAACAGATCTAGCTAAACTTATAGCAGAAAATGATGTAAATGGCACAAGATACATGGGCTCATATCGTAACTATGGAATAGAAAAAATTAATGGAGAGCCAACTGCATTAGCACACATGATGCCTAAGTTTAATCGTGGAGGCCAGGTTGGCGGAAGAATAAGAACTGGACAATACAACTATGGAGTAATGGGCAATGTTCTAAAGGGATTAGCCATGAGAAGGATTGGCGCAACCTTTGGTCCAACAGGTGCACCAAAGCCTAGCATGTACGAGTCAGCTCCATGGGGAGTAAGCTCTTTATCAATTAAAGCAGCTGAGACACTGTTTGCAAACACTGGTTTAAGAAAGCATTCACAAAAATTATTCTACGATAAGTTTGCCGCGGCTCTTGCTAAAGAAAAGCCTTATGGATATGTAAAGGGCCCTAACGGAGAATTAAAGAACGCACTTGAGCCAAGCTCAATGGATGCGGTTGTTAGACAAGCTGCTAGCGACTTGATGTCTGATAGAAGAGTCTTTATGCAACTTTCTCCAATTGATAGAGATATTATTAGAAAGAAATACTTAAACTTTGAGTCTAAAAAAGACACTCCCGTAACTGATGCTTTAAGAAAAAGAATATTTGGAAGTGATTCCCCAGGTTTTGCAGCAGGTGGAGTTGTTCGCCGTGGTAAAAATTCATATGGAGTAAAGGGTAACCCAGCAGCTCGTGCAGAACAAGAAGCAGCAAGAAGAGCACGTGCAGCAGCATTTACTCCTGCAGCAGGATCTGCTCCAGTATATCAAGATGGCCCATTGACTGGATCCAGAACAACTGTAATTGGAAATGGCGGAGTAAGAACAAATACTTATGGAGTACAAGGTTCACTTCCATATATGCCTGGTCTTACAATCGGGCACGGAGCTTTAAATAAATCACAAGCACTTCTAGCATCTGCTGCAAAACAAATAGAGATGTCTTTATATGCACTAGGAACTAGTATTAAAAAAGACGCCATCATGGTAGGGAAAACATTAAGATTCTCTGGTGATCAAATAGTAATAGGCGCAAGATTAATGCAGGGACAAATAAAGACTTCAATAGATACAATGGCTACAGGATTTAAAACTGTAGGAACTGTGATTAGTAATGTTGTAAAACAAACTGCTTCTCAAATTGGTGCCGCTGCAAAAATGGCGGCCACTAATTTAAATGCTTTAAGAGCAAGTTTATTTAGCCCTCAAGTAATAGCACCAAGACCACCTGGAGCATTAATAAATCCAGACAGAACATTTGCACAAAACTCTAGACAGTCATTTGCAGCAAATGCAAGGTATAGCACAACAGCAATGCTTAACCCTATTCAATACACAAGATCTGTATTGAATAAGCCAAAAGATCCAAACAAAGTTCCTGGCCAAGGTATGGGTGGCATGGCAGCTGGCATGGGTGGAATGATGGTTGGACAACAAATTGGACAGAAGGTTGGCGGATCAACTGGAGGAATGATTGGCTCAATGGGCGGATATATGGCAGGAATGGCAGCGTATTCAGGCGCAGCAAAAGGATTTGCGGCATTATCTGCATCAATGGGTGGCGCTGGATTTGCTTCAACCGCAGTTGCAGCAGCAGGACTAGTTGCACCAATAGCAGCTGTGACAGCAGTTGTAGTTGCTGGTGTATTAGCATGGAAAGATTATAAAAAGGGGCAAGAATTAAATCAAGCAACCTTTGGTCTAACAGCAGAAGCTGCTAAAAAAGCAGGATTAAGATTCACAGATTTTGGTAAAAGAGTAGCAGATGTAGCCAGTGATCAAAGACATTTAGCTAACACTAACAAGATGATATACGAGAGCATGAAAGATGGAGGAACGCCATTCCGTATTTCAATTGAAGAATATAGAGCCTTAAAGAAAGAAGTAAAAGAAACATTTGCAGAACAGATTGCAGCAATTGATCGCCAGCCAAAAGAAAAGGTTGCAGGCGCTGTAGTTAGACTAAAAGAACAGCTTATCGGCGCAGGAATGTCTGCAGAAGAAGCTACTAAAAAGATTTATACAATGCTTCAACTTTCTAATAAAAAAGATCAATCAATTAGTGCAACTATTGGTAATAATAAATTCTCAGTAATTACTGATTCCCAAAGCGCTGCAGTATCTTCAGTTAATTCTTTTGGGGAAGCTACAAGAAATGAAGGAAGCGTTGAAAAAGCACTATCATTTAATAATGCACTAGCAGCAACTGAAACTGGAATCAATGACATAATAGCAAAAAGAGAAAGACTTGTAGCAAAAGATCTTAGTGGGAAAACAAAGTCATTGAGTTATTCAGAAGCTGAAAAAATAATGATAGACCAGCTAAATGCTTCAAAAGAAGCTGGAACAATAATTACTGAAGAAACTGTAGACGAACTGGCTAAAACAAACCCAAACATAAAAAAGGTTATTAATGGATCGGATACTATTGTTAGCGTTTGGCAAAAAATTAGATTGCAGGCTCAAGGTTTTAGTGGAGACCTTTCTAAACTAAGTGCTGAACAAGTTGGAGTAATTGCAAATGTATTTAATGCTATAGCTGCATCTGTTGAATCAACAAATAGAGCTGGAATACTTAAAGATCAATATGCAAATTTAGATAAGCTAAAAGGACAAATTTCAGACTATACTAAAGCTTTAAAGGGACAAACAGTAACCGAGCAGATATCTGACAGAAAAAGACTTTCAGCAATCAATAAACAAATAGAAGCTATCAATAAGCTTGCAGAAGCAAGAAAGAAAGCTTTGGCCGCTGCACAAGAAGATGCAGACTTGGGAAGACAAATTGAAAAGGTTAGACTTGAAATACAAAATGCAGTTTCAGTTGGAGATACTGAAAAGGCACAAAGTCTAAGAATTGATCTAGAGTCACTTACTTCACAGCAGCAAACAGATGCCCAAATGAAGGCAATAGATGCAGCTGCTGAAAAAGCAACTAAGCCTCTTAAAGCTGCAGCAGAAGCAATTTCAAGCAATCAACAAGACCTTGCAGATTCAGCTGCATTAGCAGGAGAAAGTTTAGATAAGCTGCAAAAGAAGTATGACAAACAAAAAACAGCAATTGACCTAGTCAATAATGCAATGACTGCACTTTATGGAAATGCAGATGCTGCTGGACAATCAGTAGAAGATTATGTTAAGAGCAATAAAACAGCCGCCGCTGGATTTGTAGCTGCAATGGAAGCTGCCACTAACGCAGCAATGCCAAAATATAAAGAAGTAACTACTACAGAAGTAACAGCTAATGGTCCAGTTACAACTACTACAAAGGTTCCAATTTCTCCAGAGCAAAACGCCCTAGCCCTACTTCTTAAAGCTGGAACTACAGGTAAAGTAGATATGGCAATTGCAAACAGCATTAAGGGCGGAGCAAGCTTGTTTGATGTTGTTAAAGCTATTAAGACATATATTCCTAGCAAAAAAGATGGAAACGAAACATTTGGAAATGCTGTTTTAACTGGAACTGGAAAAGACGCATACGCTGCATATAAAAATGTTCTTTCACAAGGACAAAGCCAAAAACTACTGACAGCTACTGGCGGGATGTTTGAGGTATTTGAGTGGAATAAAAAATCTTATGTAGCTGACGCAACAACTGGAGTTATTTATCCTTATGATCAAGTTAATAAAATAATTGGTAAAAAAGCAGTTAGCAGACATGAAGGCGGTCCTATATCTGGTGCAGGAACAGCAACATCTGATTCTATTCCAGCAATGCTTTCAAACGGAGAATATGTAATAAGAGCATCAGCAGTTAAAAAATATGGTGTGGATCATTTTGATGCATTAAATCAGCAAAAATATGCAGATGGTGGACCAGTAAAACCTGGTTCTCGTCAGCAGCTTCCATTTTTCCCATGGCGTCCAGACCTACCAAACTACTGGAGTAATGGAAAGCCAACTGGCAATCCATACACTGGAAGGTGGGGAGAGCTAAGATACAATCCTTCAAAGGGTAAAGATATATGGGGCGGAACAGAACCTGGAAGCCATTTTACTGGAAACATTAAAGACAAGTCAGACTACTGGCATCAGATGGGCGAACAGCCAAGTAAATCTCGTGGTCCAGGAATGGGTATAGATAAAGATCCAATGCGTTATGCAGGCTCTGGAGCTTCTATGGGGGGCATTGGAAGCGGCGTATATGGGTTTGGCCCACTATTTTTTGCAGAGGGCGGATTCTTTGGTGGAATAAAATCTTACTTTAATAAATTTGGTAAAAATAAAGAGTCTGTAGATAAAGCTCCTGGTACAAGAAAATATACTGAAGGAATAATCAGAGGCCTATACGACAATAATCCGCTTACTTATGGAATGAATGCAATGAGTGGTAAGTTTAAGCTTGGTAGCAAATGGAGTAATTTTGCTTATTCTGTAGTAGGAAAACCAATTGAAGAAATAATTGCTGGAAGTGGAACTAAGGGAGATTTTGCTAATACAGCAATAAATCTTATACCTGGAGCAGGTTTAGCTAAAGGTCCTAAGATGGCAAAGAATATTAAAGATGCAAAATCCTGGACACATTATGCTCATCAATCACCAACAGAATTATTACCTAGTATAGGTAGACCAACTACTGCAATGCATCAGTATGGACCTGGAACGTATGGTTCACCCACTGGCACATTTGCTGGTGATACATTTGGAACAGGAGCACACAAGCTTAGCAATTCTCCGTTAGCTTGGATGAAAACTGCATTAGGAAGAGGCCCCGTAACAGAAGACCTGTTAGCTTCAGAAAGAGTTCTTTTCACAAAGGCAACTGGGAAAACTGCATATCCGTATGGAATAAGCGATGAGTTTGCTACATTCCTTCGCAGTAGAGGATACTCTGGCTATAAAACTGGAGACATTGTAACAAATTGGAATATAGGATATCCAGGATTTGGATTAAGTAATAATCTTGGAAAGATTCCTTTTGGCTCACGTCTTCCAAAAATTGAAGCTCCTATTCCAAATATTGTTCCTGACGGTTTAGTTCTTGCTAATGGCGGTCTAGTAAATATACCTAAATTTAAAAATGGAATTAACGTAGTCCCACAGGATATGTTAGCAATGATTCACAAAAATGAATCTATAATTCCTGCCACAATGAATCCATTTAATCCAGATGCCGCAGCATCAATGCCAAAATATAATTTTGGTCGATCTTCATTTAGCGTAAATGGCGGAGGAGAATCTGGAGCATCATATACCGTTAACCAAAACATATACGCATCTGAAGGAATGGATGTAGAGGCATTGTCTAATATGATTGTTAGAAAGGCTGAAGTTGTTATTGGACAAAAGGCTAAGGTTAATGTTAAAATGGTTGGACAGGGGAAGAATATATAATGGCAACTTTAATTTTACCAGCAGGAGCAGCCTTGTTTATACAAGATGTCGATAACGCATGGCAACAATTAACTGAACATAATAGGTCTCCTATAGCAATTGATACAGAGAGAATTGAGAAGACTTCTAGGATGGCCAATGGAAGCCTTAGAAAGCTGTTTATAGCCGATAAGAAGAGCATCTCTACCTCCTGGAGCATGGTTCCTTCATACACCACTATGACCGTAGACGGAGGCTGGGGAGCAGAAAATATAAAAGACTTTTATTTAAGCGCTAAAGGGCAAGGCACATTTAACGTAAAAATTGCATATAACTCTACAAGAACAGAGACATTCCTTGCCTCATTTACTTCATGCTCAGCAAGTATGGTTAGAAGAAATGTTAAAGAAAAAGCGGCAGACACAGCACAAGTATTTTGGGATTTATCTATTTCACTGGAAGAAGTCTAATGCAAACCGTAAGCCCCTCAACCTTAAGTTTAATTAATGAGTCTGCATCTTATTCAATGTCGGGCGGATGCTGGCTAGAATATAATATGAACGATTTAATTTTAGGCGCTAAAGTAAGAGGGCCAAATGGAACTGATGAAAATCCAGAAGGTACTCTTCAAATAACACAAACTGTTAATGGTAAAACATACTACCCATATAAAAAACTATTCCCCTTAACAAATATAATAGATCCAAGAAGACCTTCTTCTGCGGGCATAAGCTATTTTTTATTAAACAAAATGGTACCAGTTGCTATACCAAAATATAATGTTTCAAAAGAACTTCCCTCCAGACTTTATTTTGCCAGTGCAAAGAATCAGTATAAGTATTTCTTGGCTGGACCAGCAGAAAACCTTTCTCTGCCTAACTGTAATATTAATGTAGAGTACCCAGTATTAAAAACAGCTGTAGCAAATGTTATAGTTGTTAAATTTGAAACTTCATACTCAAAGCCAGTCAGCTGGTCAATTAAAATAAAAAACCATCAGGACGTAGAGGCGACTATATTTACAAATACAGTTGTATCAAGTAGCAACACAGGAGTATTTGAACTTTATTACAATGGTGGTCTTTGGTCAAGCCCCTCTTCATGGTCAACTACAAAATTTACAACACCATCAGTTCCAGTAGATATTAAAAACATTACTGTAACAGTAAGCACAATTAGCAAGGCAAACTCATACCTAGGAGTTATTGAAATAGGAGCAAGATACATACAAGATGTTTCTGATAGAGTAATTTCTTTTCAGGCTTCAAAAATGTCTTCAGATAGTTCATCTGGAATTGTTCCAGTAGGAGCAGTAACAGCAAACGCCTTATCCTTATCCCTAGAAGGATTTGATAAAAAGGGAATAGAGTACGATAAAACTTACGCATTTAATAAGAACAATATTAATTTATATAAAAACGTTAAGATGATTCCATTTAATAAAATAGGATCAGATATGATTTTTCAAGGAGTATTTTATATAGATTCTTTTAGTATATCTGAGTTTGGAGATATTGATATTCAGGGACTAGACGGAGCCAAATTTTTACAAGAAATATTAGCTCCAGATATTGTAATTCAAAATGCTCCGTCACAGGCAATCATTAGAAGGCTATTGGACGGCATAGGATTTACTTCTTATAACTTTAATACATATGCAAAAGACAGTACAGACTTAACCGATACAGCTACCATAGTCCCGCTATTTTGGTATACAGAAGATACAAAGACAGTCTGGGAACATATACAGGATTTATGTAGAGACACACAAATGATAGCTACATTTGATAACAACGACATACTTCAATTCTATCCTAGAGACTATCTGTTTGATAAAACAAGAGGAACTAACTTTAAGTTTAGAAGCGAAAAAAAATTATTAAATCTACCCAATATAATGTCTATGAATAAAGAAACAGTGCCTTCAGTTAAGGCAGTTAAAGTAATTTATTCTCCAATAATAAGCACAAACTATTCTGGTTCTTCAGACAACCTTTACGTTTCTCCACCATCAGCAATTGGTGCAGCCGCCTTACAATCTACTTTATTAGCAACACCACCTGTTACAGTAGACGCCCCATTAGGAATGGTTACTCTCGCACCAATAAGCGTGTACAGTTCTTTGGCCGACACATCTTTTTATAATAAGTCTGGATATTTTTTAATAAATAATGAAATAATTAAATATGATGCAATTGAATTTCAATACGAGCCTATTTCTGCACCGAACACTCTTATAAAAAAATGGATTACTTCTGACTCAGATATAGCAAAGTGGCTGGGAGAAAGTAAAATAGGTTCTTTTAAGTCAACGCTAAGGTATAGAATTAAAGAAAGAAATTCATTTAATGCTACTGGTAAAGGGGTTGGTGTTGGAGAAACTCATAATGTAAATATTGATACGCTAAAAAATGAATGGGCAGGCTCCAGACTCAACCTACTTGCAAAAACAAATGTAGGAGATCAATCAGTCTTTTCATTAAAGCAAACAGATAGTTCAGGCACCGAAACATCAAGGTCGCTACTTACAATTGTTGCTCCCCCAGCATCTAAAGAATACTATTGTGCATCAATTACTCCAGATACCGTTAACATATCTACAGAAGAATATTTTTCTGTAGGAACTGCATTGTTTTTTAAACTTGCACAGGATAGGTTTGGAAGAGTAACTGGAGAGCAGAAAGTATCTGCTGCATTAGGAATAGGGCTTGACTCTAATAATTTAAATGGCTACATATTAAAAATTTCAACTTCACAAAATGTTGCAATTAAAGGACTAGAGTCTAAAGACGTTCAGCTGTGGAAGATTGTAGACGGTAAAGAAACAAAAATTACGGATACGCAAAAGACTGAAGATAATTCAATTACTGGAGTATCTGGCGGAAAGTTTTATAGAATAGATGTAAAAGTATCTAAAGCAACAGCTGGCCAAAAAATATTTAAAATTAAATTTAATAATCAAGTCATTACGGCAACCGATGAATTCCCTTTAGCAATAACCCCAAAGATCTCACTGATTGGAATTGAAGGAGAAGCAGCTTTTGACTATGCATACTGCTCTTCTTTAACTAAAAATGAATTTAACTCTTCTACCTCATACGACAACTACGGTTCATATATTTCAGCATCAAACGCCCTACAGAATTTGTTTGGAGATTTTGTTTTTACTGGATCTAATTCTTCTTCTAAGGCTCCATGGATAAAAGAGTTTGGGCCAGTAGCAAGAGAAATAAAAAAAATATCAACTAAGTATTCAACAAGGCCAGGGCTTGTTAAATATCCTCAGATAATATTAAATCCAAACGTTACCCTTATAGGGTATAACGCAAACTCTTTTGGAATAGAGGCCTACATACTAAATAACACTGGCGCATTTGTTGACATAGCAGATGGCGGAGAAAAAAGCTTTATTGTTGTTGGAGAAACAATAACAACGTTAGACCCATTTGAGTATATAGACCCATTACTTTCTTCAACTAAAAATGAAGAGCAGGTAGCCTTTGAGTCCACATGGATACAAAAAGAAGAAGAGGCAAAAAAATTATCTGAATGGATGAGAACTCAGTGGTCAAATCAACAGACTGTTCTTACCCTTGATATTTTCCCAAACCCTATTCTTGAGATAGGGGATATTGTAGAAATATCCTATCCTAATAACTTAGTCTATTCTACAGAGGATACAGGCAAAACGGCAGGCAAGTATATATTATTGGACATAGAGCAAGCCTATAGTTCTGACCCATCTACAAGAATAACGTGCAGGTCGATTTATGTTTAATGAAATGGTAGAATCTTTATATGGTTAGAAAAAATCCTAAAATAGGAAAATCTCAAATAGCTGGTGGAATCAAAGTCCAACTGCCACTAGACTCACCCCTAATTGGTATATTAAAAACAGATCAATACGATGTTGTAAATCTATATACAAACGAGGTAGATAAGACTTATGTTCCAGAAGACCCCTTTGAACCACCAGAACCACCTCCAGAACCAGCCCTAGCTCCTAACTTAGAAGACATTACTCTTATAGGAAAAACAGGCAAACGATATTCTTCTGGAGCAATAATTACTGACCCAGAAATATACTATGACTCAAATAACAATAGGTTTCTTAAAGTTACCTTTGAAGTAAAAAACAGCGTAGGAGATATCGTAAAGGGGGCTGTTATAATATGATAACAAAATTTGGTAAAAGATTTATTACTTCTTATTTAGCAAATGGGCTTAACTTTAATCAAAAAGATATTGCAATAGGAATAGGCTCAACAGCAGCAACCGTAAACGACACAGATCTGCAATTTGAATTTTATAGAACTGGAGTAAGTTTAGGAAGCATAGACATACAGACAAATACCTCTACTGGCCAAACAACTTATGCTGTAGTGTATAAAGCTACCCTACCAACAGATGCAGAAGGAATTATTTCAGAAATTGGAATCTTTCCCACAGCCTTTGCTCAAAACACAGACTACTCTTCAAAATATATATCTTCATTTGAGAATGCATCTTCTTGGCTTGACAGTGCTGGTAACCAGCCAACAACAGTTTCAACTCCAACTCCAAAAATAGGATCTTCATTTTTTACGGTATCTGCTGTTAGCGGTGGATCTAAATCGTATAGCCTAGATACAATATTTGATATTTCTGGATACGGTGTAGATGACAGTATAAGTTTTGCATTTTATCAATCTGATTTAAACTTAGATTATGTTTATGCAAGATTCTACAGCTCCGCCTCCAATTATAAAGAGGTTAGATTTTCTGGAGCTACGTCTATTGGGCATAAGGTATTAACCACTAAGTTGTCAAATCTTTTTAACTCAGCATTTACTTCAGCTGGAACAACAGACTTTGCTAACATAATAAAGATTGAGGTTGGAGCAAAAGCCAAAACTTCTGTCTCTACGACAGTGCTTTTAGATGGACTAAGACTTAATGATGATGATAGATATAATCCACAGTATGGACTTATAAGTAGATCAGTTCTTTCTAGCCCAATAGTAAAGTTGCTGGGAGTAGAAATGGACATAGAATATAAAATCAATTTAGGGTTTTTATAATGTCATTTAGATGGATTCAGGCTCATGATGGCGGCGGAGAGACTATACCAGCAGACCAAGAGAGATCAGATGCGGATGCAGCAGCAAATGCAAATAAAAAAACTCCAGGCTCATTTACAGTACAAAAATCAGGATTCAATGTTGTCCAAGGTGGGGTCTATAAGATGTCCTTTGCGTACTTGTATGAAGATCCAGATAATCCTTCCGAAACAATAGTTGGTCCTAGTTCTCCAAATTTTACATTTACTTTAGACACACCAGATTTAACTAGAGCAGTTACGGGCTTAGTTGTAACTCCTGGACTATTATCTTATGGCGTTAAATGGGATTTAATTGATAAGGCATTGCCTGAAAACAAATGGCTAATCGATATACAAATCTACGAAAGCTTAACTGGAGCATTTGCAGGAGAAGAGTATTTAGTTTGGAATGGAAATGGTAACTCTGCAACAATTTTAGTTTCTGATACAAACAATAGATGGATCCGTGTAGATACAAGGGATCAAGACTATCACAAAAAGAGTGTTATTGCTGGCCCATTTAAAGCAACTGATCCAATTGTAGTAGATGTAGCTGGTCCAGGAAATGTAGGTTCAGTAACAGCTACAAGCGGCATAGATACATCTGGATATTTAGGATTTAATGCCTTTGCAAGTATATCTTGGTCACCAGTAACAGGAGACGGTATAAGAGGATATAGAATTAGATTTACCAATGATAGCGGCGCAACATACTCTTATGTTGATTCTCCAGGAACCGATACTACCTATAAGCTAGCTGGACTAGCAATTGGTTCTCCTTACAAAATAGGAGTTGCAACTTATGACCAATACAATAATACATCTTCTCAATATGTTCCTGGTCCAGATATAACAGTGACTGGAACTCCATCAGTATCAAATTTTATTAAGGGCGGACCATTTGAATTTGGAGTTGGTGTGGGGTCAGTATCAACAAACAAAGGACTTTACTTTGATGCGAGTAACTACTGGTATGTAAATGCAACAAATAGTGCCAGACTTAAAGTGGGAGGAGCTACAAGCAACTTTCTTTTGTGGGATGGATCCACATTTGCAATAGATGGTAACATTACTGCTAGAGGTGGAACATTTAGCGGCAATATATTTATGTCTACAACTGGAGCATCTATCTATAGTGGAACAATTGATGCGGCCACTGGTAATCTAACTGGCAACGGATTTGCATTAAACTCAACTGGTCTTAAAGTTGCAAATGGCACCAACTCAGTGACTTTGTCTGCAGCAACTGGAACAATCACAGCAAATGCAGGAAGCATAGGTAGCTGGAATATAACAAATACAACCTTATCTAAAAATAACATAATACTAGATAGTGCTGGACAAATTCAAGTTGGATCAACAGCAGCTCAAAGTGTTTATCTGAAATCTTCTGGATCATATGTTATGTGGGCAGGAAACAACACTCCAGATGCAAATGCTAAGTTTAGAGTAGGAGTAGATGGAACGCTATATGCATCTGGTGCTGTGCTTGGATCGAATACAACTGTAGACGGATATGCAACCACCGCAACAACAACTGGAATAAATACAAGGCTTACTACAGCAGAAGGTACTGTTTCTACATTGGGTACAAACGTCACAACATTATCTAATAGCGTTGGAACTATATCTACTGGCTTAGCTACAAAGAACACAACTTTTGTTGGAGGCACCGCACCTACTGCCAATAGAGCTGGAGACATCTGGATAGACACTAGTAGCGGAAACGAATTAAAGACATGGACAGGATCTGTTTGGACAACCAGAAGAGACACTACCTTTGCAAAAACAACAGATTTAGGCACTAAATTAAATGCCACAACTTCTATAATTCAAAGCACGGTAGATAATAAAATTACAGCTAATGCAGCGGGACTTGAAATATTTAGTGGTTCTGCAAATAGCGGATTAAAATTTACAGGTACTGGATTTTTTGGATACAAGAACAGCGTACCAACATTCTCAATTTTATCAGATGGAACCGCGACATTTGCTGGTACATTAAGCGCAGCAACAGGATCATTTAGTGGAGCAGTAACTGCAACGTCTGGAGTGATTGGCGGCTTTACTCTAACTGGAGGTACTGACTTTACTGGCAACTTAGCCTCTAACCCAAGAATAATTTTTGGCAATAAGGTTCTAATTGGATCAATTGATTTAGGCGGAACAAGTGGAGATTACGGATTAAGAATAGGAAACCCGTACGGAACTGCAGGTGCATCTTTTAGAATAAATACAGCAGACGACGTAAATAGATTTGCTGCAGACAGCGCTACAAGAACATATGCTGGAGAAGTAAGAAATGCTCTTAGAGCAGCACCAATTAGATCTATCGGCGCTGTTGTTACTGAATCATCTTCTAGAAGATTCAAAGAAAATATAGTTTCAGCACCTAAAAGATATTACGACAGAATATTAAATGTTGATCCAATGTTTTATACATACAAGACAGATAGCGAAGAAGTTCTTCCAGAATTGCGTGGACACCACAGATTTGGTATGATAGCTGAAGATTTAGAAGAAGCTGGTCTTGGATACTTTGTTGAAAGAGACATGCAGGGTAGACCAACTAATCTAAATGACATGATGTCATTCCCTTTGCTTTTAATTCCAATTATTAAAGAATTAAAACAAGAGGTACAATCACTTAAAGATTCAATAATAGCAATGGGGGGAACTGTATGATAAGATTTTTTTGCTCAATATGCATAGACGACATAGACCTAGATCCAACAGACATGTGCCTGACTTGCTGCGAGGCAACTTGCCCAGAATGCGGAACTGTTCTTAGAAGCCTATATGCTAGACCAGAAAACCCAACAGAGGATATGTTGGGTCTGGCTGCATACAATCAAATTAATTCTATAGACACAAATACACCATAATGGTATACTGTAAATCTATCAAGGAGATATAATGGATAAAGCAGAATTAGTAATTAGCGCACTGCAGCAAAGAATTGGCGAGCTTGTCTCAAATTATGAGACGCATATTGCCATTCTTCGTGCAGAAATAACACAGCTTCAGCAAGCACAAATGGCTGAGGAGTCAGAGGAGAAATAAAATGGCAGAGCAATTAAAATCCATGAATGTTAATGAAGGAGATCCAATTACTTCAGAATTACTGTCTAACATGGTATCAAACATTAATCTAATTAATGCTATGGCAAGTAGCACTACTGGAACACCTGGAGCCCCTGGAGCCCCTGGAGCAACTCAGGTAATTGATACTGGCAGACCTTCAGTCCCTTGTAATACAGCAGGCACTGGAGAACTTACAATTACTTTTAAAAAGACTTTTTCCGTAAGGCCTAATATAGTATGCACAGTATGGCAGTCAAGCGGGAAAAACTTTTTAACACATAAATATATACCAGTTGTAACAACAGCAAGCGCAACAGAGTTTACTGTAAGAATGATGCCAGTAGGAGCAACAGCAAACGGAAACGTTTATGTTCAATGGATTGCTACTATCTAACAAATAGGTATTGACAATATAACACATAATGCTACAATTTGATGTAGCGCTAAGGCCATGAATATTCATGGCCTATTAACATTAGGGTAAATAATGACAAACGATTTAAAGTGGATGCTATCTTCGGACCAGCAATTCCCTTATCAAGATGACAAGATGATCGAGCTTTGGTTTAAAGTAATGAAGTGGTTTAAGCCAGATGTCGTTGACTACCTTGGTGATACAGATGATCAGGCATGCTATAGTAAGTATACAGAAGGCCGTTCAGCAGAATTTATGCAGCTTCACAAAAATGATAGCAGAGATTTAATAGTCCCAATGATGCGACATGAAGCAAAGGGCGCTAGAGATTTTTACGCAAAGACAAGAGAGATGCTTCCTAATGCACAATTATTTTCTGCTTTGGGTAACCACGACATTCGTATCTTTAACTATGTTGATGCCAAGCTTCCAGATTATATTAATGAGGTAACACCAGAAGCCTTGTGGTCCTTAGACTCACTTGGTTATGAATATATTTATTATGACGAGCTTCCTAAGCGCCGCTTTGGAGATATTCACGTGCACCATGGACTTTCTATTGCAGCAACAGGCTCAGCAAGAAAAGATATGGAAGACATGCAGATTTCACTAATTCGTGGACACTCTCACAGAATTGCTTCGCATATGGTAACATATGAACTAAGAAATGGTGGAGAAGGCGAAACTCTTCGTGGATATGAGATTGGTCACATGTGTGATGAAAAGGGTCCAGGAATGAAGTATACTCAACACCATGATTGGCAAAAGGGATTTGCCGTTGCACATATTGTTAATGACTATCCTCATATTCAAATGATCCATGTTTCACCAGATTACTCATGTGTCGTGGATGGAAAGTTTTTTCAAGTATGATAAAGTGTAATAAGTGCGGAGGCAGAGTATTCATAGATAGAGTATTCTCTCAAAAAATGCATATGGAATTGTTTTGCATCATGTGCGGTAAGCGCTGGATGATGAATAAGAATACAAATAAGTTGGGGAAATGGCTAGAGACACTAGAGGAAAATCACTCAAAGAAATACGGTATTTCTTCTTAAACGGAAAAATACATAAGACTCTTAGTTTATCTAGAGCTAAGGATCAGGTAATTGCTTGGTCTTATATAGATAAAAAAAGAATGCTGTATCCATACTCAGAAGTAAATAAAAGTATGGGTAACGCATACAGTATTGTTGAAGTAGCCTCTATGCTCAATAAGCATAGGGTTACAATACAGGATTATATTCTAGAGGAAAAAATTAAATGTCCCCAAAAGATTTATCCAATAGGCAGTGGCTCAGAAGACAAATGGTATAAATATATGTTTAGCGACAAAGACGTACTTGACCTACACGAGTATATCCTTGAATCTGGACATTCAAAAAATGTTCCGTCTAAGGCGGAATTAATAGCTCTTCTCAAACACAGTTTTATATTGTATACTAAGACAGACAGTGGCTTTGTACCAGTATGGAAGGCGGACTAATGGAAAAGGGTAGAGTAGTAACCTGCGATATTTGTAACAAAGACATAGAGGTTCGTTGGGGTATATTCGCTAACGACACTTTAATTAGACACAAGAAGGCGGAGCACAAATGACAACACGAGTAAAGGTAGATCTTTCTTTTACCAGAAACTTAGGCAACTATGAAAGCATTAAGATTAATGTTGGAGTAGAAGATGATGTCCGTGAAGGTGAGACTGTTGATTCTGCTACAGAAAGAGTTTACGCATTTGTTGAAGGAAAGCTAATTCAAAAAACAAGTGAGGTAGAGGAAGAACTTAAGAGTGGCAAATAATAGAGAGCCATATATCCTTATGACAACATATCAGAATCTGTACAAAGATCGATATGGCAAAGCACCCACTCTAAATAAGTTTAGAGAGAAGTGGGCTATGCAAGATGTTATTGATAGTGTAGGATTTAATAAGGCTAATGACCTTCTGTATTATTATTTTAGTTTAGAAAAAGCTGGACACCCTTTGCAATTTTTCTATTATAACTTTGACAAAATGGAAAATGCTAGAGTAGAGTTAAAAAAAGATATTGAGACACGCCGACTACTGCGAGAGTCTACTAAGAAGATGGTGGAAGAAGGCGGGCTATGAATACAGAAGCAACATTAATCTCTGCTATATGTAAGAACAAAGATATTAGCACTGTAATGGCAGAGAATGTAGATGAGCTATTTACATCCCATGGAGATGTTTGGGAAGGCCTAAAGTCATACTATAATAAGTTTAAGGCTATACCAGAAATTGGTATCCTTCAAGAGAAGTTTAAAGACTTTGAGCCAGACCTAAATGCAACTGCAGAGACAGCATACTATTTAGATAATTTAAAGAATGAGTTTTTATCAAGTAGACTTAAGAGCATTTTAATTCGTGGCGGATCCATGCTTAAAGAAGACGTTGCATCAAGAGTAATTGGAGAACTCCAGTCCCAGCTATCTAGTTTAAATAAATATACTAATAACGTACGAGACCTAGATATAACAGATGCAGATAATGCGATTAAGCATTTAGAGGCTCTGAAGGCCCGTACAGCCGAGATGGGTGGCTCCCCAGGTATTAAGACTGGTTTCCAGTCGATTGACTTAGCATACCCTACTGGAATGGCTCCTGGACACCTTATAGTGGCGATTGGCTGGCCAGGGAAAGGAAAGACATGGTTTACATCCTATCTTGCCTGCAAGGCGTGGGAGCAGGGATTTAAACCTATGATTGTTTCTCTTGAAATGACACCAGAAAATATGCGTGACAGAATTTATACAATGCTTGGCTCAGGTTTATTTAAGGCTAGCGATTTTGCAAGGGGCGATATTAATATTGACGATTTCAGAAGTTGGTCTGGAAAGAAATTTGCGGACAAGAATAAGTTTATCCTAGTATCAAATGAGGGCTCTGGAAACGTAACCCCAAATGCTATTCAAGCTAAGATCGATCAGCACAAGCCAGATATTGTTATCCTTGACTATCATCAATTGTTTACAGACAACAATAATTCCAAGGCTCCAACAGAACGTAATATGAATATCTCTCGTGAGTTTAAAAACCTAGCGGTGAGAAACAATATTCCAATTATTGATATCACTGCTGCAACAGCAGATGATATTACTGACCAAGATAATCCTCCAATGATGAGTCAGGTTGCTTGGTCAAAAGCAATTGAATATGATGCAGACATGGCTATGGCTATTCATAAGTATAAGGGCACAGACATGATTGAGATTGTTTCTAGAAAAAATAGACACGGTCATGACTTTGGCGTATTCTTAGATTGGGATATCAACAGGGGTATCGTCAAAGAGATTTACGAAAACCCGTTTGCTGATGACACACAAAAGAATTAAAAGATTTCAAATTGATGTACAGTTTCATGATAACGCACAGCTCATAAGCTTAAGACCTCAGTATGAAAACTTGCTGGTGCAAGACATGCGTGGCAAAGGTTATGTAAGAGTATTAGATATTGATCCAGCTTTCTCAATAGAGTTTACTGGAGAAACGTGGAAGTTCTTAATGACTCTCCACGGTGTATATATAGGAAAGAAGAAGGCATGGCAATTCGAGGGTACAACTCAAAACAGATTGATACCAAGGAATACGCCCCAAGCCACGTTAAGTCAGTCCTAAAAGAAATTGGATTGAATATTGTTGGTGAGACAGGCAATGACTTCCTATGCTACTGCCCATTTCATTCTAATAGACATACATCTAGCTTTAGCGTAAGCCAAACATCTGGAGCATTTATTTGCTTTAATCCTGCATGTGGAGAAACTGGAACACTAATAGATTTAATTAAACGTACTATGCACAAAAATGATTTTCAGTCTTTGCGATTAATTGCAGCAAAAGAAACAGAAGCACTAAACAACTTTGATGAAATTATGGAAGACGTACTTTCGGAGAAGCCAGTGTTTGAAGAATTTTCAAGCGATGTTCTTACAAGCCTGCATAATGGATTAGGACAAAGCACTAAAGCTAAACAGTATTTAAACTCTCGTGGAATTAACTTAGCGTCTATGTCTCATTTTTCTATGGGGTACTCAGAGAATATGAATATGGTAACCACTCCAGTTCATAGCCCAGATGGAATTGCAATTGGAATAGTCGGAAGATCTATTGAGGGTAAAACTTTTAAGAACAGTACCAGCCTACCAAAAAGCAAAACGCTATTTAATATACATAGGGCAAAAAAGATTGGTGACCAAGTAATCGTATGCGAGTCTAACTTTGACGCAATAAGAATTCATCAGGCAGGCTTTCCAAATGTTGTTGCAACACTAGGTGGATTTCTATCTAATGAGCAACAGTCTTTATTAAATAGACACTTTAATAAGATAATCATAATGACAGATGCTGATGAAGCTGGAAGGGAATTAGGTAAGTCTATTTCCAGCAAGCTAAGGAACAAAGATATTTCTTGGGCCTCTTGTGGATATCGTGAGATATACCCCAACAAGGCAAAAGATGCTGGTGATTTAACAGAAGAAGAAATAAAAATATGTATAAAAAACTCAATATCAGATATTGAATATCGCTCATGGATATGATATACTAAACAAACAGATGGATTTACACCATCAACTATACAATAAGGAGATACAATGGGTATCGTTAAAGGTCTAAAAGGATTAAATCAAGTTATGGATAAGCCTTCGTATGTCGAAGGTGATGGAACAAAGGCACGTTGGGCAAAGCTGGAAGATGCAGAAAGCGTAAAGGTTCGCTTCTTGCAAGAACTAGATCCAGATTCACCAATGTACAACGAAAAAAATGGTTTGGGTTTTATTGCTGTAGAGCATACTAACCCTAAAGACTACAAGCGCAAGGCATTATGCTCAATGGAAGATCAAGGCAAGTGCTACGGTTGCGAGCAACACCGCAAGGATTATAAGGCGGGATGGAAAGGTCGTTCACGACTTTACATGAATGTATTAATTGATGATGGCAAAGAAGAGCCATATGTAGCAATTCTTTCTCAAGGTTCAAGTGGTAAAACAATTACGCCAACTCTTATTGAGTACGCTGGCGAAATGGGTTCTATCAGCAATCTAATGTGGCGTATCAAGCGCTCAGGAGTAAAGACAGATACAAGTTACACAATCATTCCTTTAGCTAAGGATGAAGCCCCATTTGATTCATCAGCACTTGAGCTGTATGACTTAGAGACAACAGCCATTCGTGACTTGCCATACACAGAGCAAGAAGCATTTTTTAATGGCGAAGGCGGAAGCCAAGAAGCATCTGCACCTTCAGACTCAGACAGCAACCTAGTCTGGTAACTACTTATAGTCAGGGGCAGTCTATTGACTGCCCCTGCATTATTTAGTAGAATAGCAATATGATTTCTTACGAAATACCAGACCCGTTTGAAACTTTTGTATATAATAAGTACAAAAATTTTGCAGGAGCATTGTATGATTTCTTTACTAAAGAATGGCATATGAAATGTGGTTGCTGCAAAGAAGATATATACGCACCAAATAAAAAAACATTGACAAAGATAAGACTTTATCATACTAGAAATGAATGCATGGGCGGATACTAATGAGTTTTACACACCTACATGTTCACTCCTATTATTCATTAATGGATGGACTTAATTCGCCTAAAGAGTTATGCCAAGCTGCCTTAGATGCTGGTCAAACGGCAATTGCAATTACAGATCATGGAACTCTTTCTTCACATAGAGATATGCAAATTGCAGCAAAAGAAGTTGGTATAAAGCCAATCCTTGGTGTAGAGGCTTACATTTCTCCAACAGATAGGTTTGATAGATCTTCTAAAACAGATAAATCTATTCAAGCATACAATCATATTATTTTATTAGCTAAGAATAAAAAAGGACTGGAAAACATTAATGCTCTTCAGGAGCTTGCATGGAATGAAGGATTTTATCACAAACCAAGAATTGACAGAGAGGTTTTAAATGATTATAGCGAAGGTATTATCGTTCTCAGCGGATGTCTTAATGGACTCATTAGTAAGGCTATCGATAAAGG